>Ga0208685_1000027_pt1 | contig 73731 bp, 71 predicted proteins | sample EasRivMeERMLT890_FD_187533 | JGI IMG/M metagenome (GOLD analysis project Ga0208685, IMG submission 187533) | Soil microbial communities from meander-bound floodplain in the East River, Colorado, USA - East River MetaG ERMLT890 (SPAdes) (version 2) | ecosystem: Environmental > Terrestrial > Soil...
CGCGCATGGAGACCCCGCGGCCGCGGGGTCTCCATGCGCGGGTTGCGTTCGGTCCAGCGATCTCCCGGCTGCGGCGTAAACCGCTCGGGACGCGGATTCGGCGCGGCGGGCGCCGTGCGTGTCTGCGGCGCGGCGTTTCGAACCTGCGGCTGTCCGCCACGCGTATCGTGCCGGGCGTCGGGCCTTCCCCGATCGTCACCACGGACGCCCGGATGCTGACCGAAAGGCTGGCGCGATGCCGTGTAGCGATACGGGACGTTCCTGCGATGCACCGGATCGTGCTGCCACTTCACCGGTACCCGGTGCGCGTGCTGGTAATGGTTGACGTGCACAACCTTCACGTGACGGTGGTGCCAGTCTGCGTGCCCGAAGAAGAATCCCCAGGACACCGCGATTCCGGTCCCCCAGAAGAAGCCCGGCGCGTACGCGGGCCAGGCGTAGTATCCCGGCGGCGGCCCCCAATAGACCGGCGGGTAAGCCGGCCACCACCATGGACCGTAGACCACGGCCGGGTCGTAGTAGGGCACGTAGACCACCTGCGGGCGCGCGGGCTCGATTAGAATATTCCCGTCCTGCCGTGATACCCGCATCTGCTCATCCGAGCGGAGCGTGCCGGCCGCCGCGGCTTTCTGCCGCAGGCCCTGAATTGCATCCATCACGTGCGGCTCCTGCTCGAGGAAAGCCTCGCCCAGCCGCTGCGTCCATTCGAGTTGCTCGTCCATCCGGTGCAGGATCTGCGGGAACGCGACGAGCGACTTGACGCTGGGGTCCCAGTCCATGGATTCGACCGCGCGCACCGCGTCCTGGCCTTGCAGGTGGCGGTTGGCGCGCGACCAGCGCGCGGCCTGTACCACTTCGAGGGGATAGGTCGCGGACATCAGGATCTGCGAGAGCAGGGGGTCCGGATAGAGCGCGATCGGGGCGAGCATCTGGTCGAGCTCCTGCGGCGAGAAGGCAGGGCGCTCCTGGGCAAACGCCTCCGCAGCCGTGAGCACCAAGGCGAGCAGCCCTCCGACGACCGACCTGAGAATGGCTTTCATGGCGGTGTCCTCCTGCATATTTGAACGCAGGAAGCGGCCCGCCGTCCGTTACAAGATGTAAGCGTTTGTAACCTCCAGGCGGCCCGGTCAGAGCAGTTCGGCCCTGCAGCCGGCGCTGTCGCAGAGAAGATAGCCACCTTGCTGGTACCAGTCCTTGAGCACCCAGCGCTCGCAGCGATGCCCGTCCACGGTATGGAGGTGCCGGGCCGGGCGGTGGGTGTGGCCGTGGATCAACCGCGGATAGCCGTGTTCGCGCAGGACCGCCTCGACCGTTCGCTGCGCCACATCCATGATCTCCGCGCTCGTGCCCTGCTTGTGTTTCTCGCTCTCGGCGCGCATGCCGAGCATCTGTGCCCGGCGCGCGGCGAGCGGCTGCGAGAGGAAGCGGCGCTGGCTCTCGGGATCGCGCGCGTAGACGCGGAACTTCTGGTATTCCACGTCGTCGGTGCACAGCGTGTCGCCGTGCATAACGAGCGTGCGCATGCCGTGGAGGTCGAGCAGGGTGGGGTCGTCCATCAGATCTGCGCCGCAGCGCCGCGCGAACGCCTCTCCCAGCAGCACGTCGCGATTGCCCTGCATCATGCGCACCCGCACGCCCTTGCCGGAGAGCGCCGCGAAGGCGTCGGCCACCGAGGCATTGAAAGGGTCGGCGAGATCGTCGTCGCCTACCCAGTACTCGAACAGGTCGCCGAGCACGTACAGGGTCTCGGCGCGCGCCGCGATGGCGGCAGCGAACTCGAAGAACACCTGGTTGATGCGCGGCCGCTCGGGGGAGAGGTGCAGATCTGAGATGAAAATGCTGTGCATTTTCACTCAAGGCAGAAGGCGGAAATCAGAAGGCAGACCGGGTCATCCTTCATCCTTCCGCCTTCATCCTTACAGTATTTCGGCGCGCTCGATGACGACGTCCTGGAGCGGCACGTCCTGGTGCATGCCCTTCGCCCCGGTTTTCACGCCCTTGATCCGGTCCACCACGTCGTTGCCCTCCACGACGCGCCCGAATACGCAGTAGCCCCAGCCCTGGGGCGTGGGCGCCGCGTGATCGAGGAAGGTGTTGTCGGCGACATTGATGAAGAACTGGGCGGTCGCGGAATGGGGTTCCGAGGTGCGCGCCATCGCGATCGTGTAGGCCGCGTTCCTGACCTTGTTGTCGGCTTCGTTCTTGATCGGCGCGCGCGTGCCTTTCTGCTTCATGCCCGGCTCGAAGCCGCCGCCCTGGATCATGAAGCCGTTGATGACGCGGTGAAAGAGGGTGTTGTCGAAGTGGCCGCTCTTCACGTACTCGAGGAAGTTGGCGACCGTCACGGACGCGCGCTTCTCATCGAGCTCGAGCGTGATGATGCCGTGATTGGTATGCAGTTTGACCATTTGTTTGAGTGACGAGTGGTGAGTGACGGGAAACCGGTAACTACTGAGTGGCGGGCTTTGCGGCGGCTTCGAGGATTCGGGCCGACTCGATGAGGACGGGCTTGACCGGCACGTCCCGGTGCCCGCCGGGGCCGGTTCCGGTCGGGACCTTCACGATCCGGGAGACCGCGTCCATTCCCTTGACCACCTTGCCGAACACGGTGTAGCCGTAGCCTTCCGGCGTCGGAAAGCGAAAATTGAGGAACTCGTTGTTTGACACGTTGATGAAGAACTGGGCGGTTGCCGAGTGGGGCTCCGCCGTGCGCGCCATCGCCACCGTTCCGATCTCGTTGCGGAGGCCGTTGCCGGCTTCGTTGCGCACCGGCTTGCGCACGGTCTTCTCGCTGAAATCGGCACCGTAGCCGCCGCCCTGGACCATGAAGCCGGGGATCACCCGGTGGAACAGGGTCCCGTCGTAGTGACGGTCCTTCACGTACTGGAGGAAGTTGGCGACCGTGAGCGGCGCCTTGTCGGGGTAGAGCTCGAGCACGATCGTGCCCATGTTCGTCTTCAGCTCGACCTGCGGGTTGGCGGCGCCCGCGGCAAACGACGCGAGCAGGGCTGCCGCGAAAACAAATGCTCGGGTCACCGGTTCAGGCCGCGCCTTCGTGCAGGATGCGCCACCCGCCGTCCTCGCGGATCCAGTACAGGCGCTTGCGCATCTGGTGGACGAGGTTGTTGCTCGCGTAGTCCTGGTGGAACGTCACCACCGCCAGGTCGTCACGCCCCGGGTAGAGGAAGATGCTGACCTGGTCGAGCGTCACCCGGACCCAGGTCTTGCCGGCGTTGACCTTGTGCTTCTGCGCGGACCATTTCGCCAGGTTCTTCCGCCCGGCGGTGAATCCGGCGGCGTAGTGCGCGAGGTACTGGTCGGTGTCCCGGTTCTCCCAGTCCTGGCGCCAGCGCTCGACCTGCTGCAACAGCTCCGTGCGCAGCGCGATCCCGGCGCCGGGCGCGACCCATTCCACGCCATTCGCGACGATCACCGGCGTCAGCCCGATCTGGACGTCGCGGGAGATCCGGGTGAAGTCCTCGTTGGTCAGCGCGATGCAGCCGTTGCTCGCAAGGGGCGGGCGGCTATAGGTGTCGAACGGCACGCCGTGGAGCCAGATGCCGTGCCCGTTGCGCCCTTCCCGGCGGTCCCATTCGTTGGGATAGTTGATCGGCAGCGCGCCGACGCCGTACTGCTCGGCGAGCTTGCCGTAGGTGGTGGCGAGCTTCTCGCGCGACATGCGCCCGGTCACGTGGTAGACGCCGAGCGGCGTCTTGTTGTCGCCCGCGCGGAACTTGTCGATTCCGTTCTTGCCGATGCTCACGTAATAGTCGGTGACGTAGCGCGCCTCGCCGTCGCGGTTCTCGAAGACGTAGAGCGTGGAGCGCGCGGTGTCCACGACCAGGGCGTGTCGCTGCTCGGGCTGCAGCTGCAGCACGTAGCGCGGCACCAGGTTGACAGGGCGTTGCTGCTGCATGCGCGTAAGCCGGGCGCGCGCTTCCGCGCGCAGCTCCTCGAGCCGGTCGAGGGGCGCGCCCTTGGCGTTGCCGACCGTCGTGAGCGGCCGTGCCCGGGCGAGCAGGAGATCGCCCCGGATGAGGTGCGCGAGCCGGAAGTTCGGATAGTCCCGGATGATCTTGTCGATCTCGGTGACCGCGGCTTCGAGCCGCCGGTTGCCGAGCTCGTGCAGCGTGCTCGACAACAGTGCCTCGGGCCCATCGCCCGCGTGTTGTCCGCCGAACGACGGCGCGGAAACGGCGGTCGCCGCAGACACCGTCTGCCCCGAGCGGTCGTTCATGACGAGCGCGCCGGCGCACACCGCCACCACCAGCAGCGTCGCGGAGGCGTAGCGCAGCGGGCGCACGCGGATCAGCGCCTGGAGCTTCAACTGCCGACTCTTTCCTGCTGGATCAGCCACCGGTCTCCCGACTTGACCATCACCAGCGTCTTGCTGCTGGAGATGTTGAGGTCATCCGACCGGTAGCGCTGGCGGAAGGTCACCGTCACGCGCCCGCTGTCGCTGAACACGACCTTGGGCGATTCGACGTCGACCTGGATCTTGCGCGGCTTCGCGATGCGCGCCTTGCGCTGAGCCTCCCAGCTCGCGCGCGGCTCGCCATTGGGTGTCTTGAAATCCGTCGCGTAATGCGAGAGGTAGCCGGGGACATCGTTCTCCGACCACGCCTTCGCCCACATGTTGAGCGCGCTCAACACTTCCTCCGGATTGCTCGCGGGTTTGGCGAGCGCCTTAGCGGGTGCGGGCTTGGCAGGCGCGGTCTTGACCGGCGCTGACTTGGCGGCCGCGGCGGGCGTCTTTGCCTGCGGCTGCGTGACTGGTGGCGAAACCTCCTGCGTGGGCGTCGAGAGGGCGAGCTTCGCCGCCTCCGGTTTGCCGGTGCCGGGCTTCGGCGGACGCTCGCTGCCCACGAAGAGATCCTTGATCAGGTTGAGCTTGGTCTGCAAGGGCGCGTTGGCCTTGTCGAGCTGCAGCGCCTTGTCGTAGGCCTGGCTCGCCATCTTGGCGTAGATGTCGCCGAGATTCTCGTGCGCGGTGGCATAGCTCGGATGCGTCCGGATCGCCATCTCGAGCGCCGAGCGCGCCTTTTCGTACTGGCCCTGCGAGGCGTAGAGCACGGCCAGATTGTTGTACGGCTCCGGCAGCTCGGGGTATTCCTGGGTGAGCTCGGTGAATACCTTGATCGCGTCGTCGGGCTTGCGCTGCTCCGCGTAGATCAGTCCCTTGAGGAAGCGCCCGCGCGCGTCCCGCGGGTTGGTCTTGAGATGGGATTCGACGCGCTCGAGCGCGCGCTCGAACTGACCCTGCTTGAACAGCTTGGTGGCCTCCTCCAGCGCGTTGCTCTGTGCCGATGCCGGAACCGCGGTGAAAAGGGCGGCGGCGAAGGCCCAAATGACCGTGGCGGTGCGCAAAAATGGGAAAACCATCGTGCTATACTTTCCCGACAATTTCAGTGGGTTAGTCGAACAATCCTAGAAATTTTACCAAGAACCCCGGGCAATTCAAACTGCATAATTCCGCGTCCTCCCTGGCGTCGTCCTGCCGCACCGGCCGCTGACCGTCGTCCGGGGAATGGCGGCCCCGACGCCGGCCTGGACACGCAACGGGCCGATTCGTGCTGAAAATCTACAACACGCTGGCGCGCGAGAAGCAGGAGTTTGTTCCCCTGGTTGCGGGCCGGGTCCGCATGTATGTCTGCGGCATGACGGTCTACGACCACATTCACATGGGGGGAGCACGGATGCTCGTGGCCTTCGACGTGGTGCAACGTTGGCTGCGGGCGTCGGGCTACGACGTGACCTACGTGCGAAACATCACGGATATCGACGACAAGATCATCAAGCGCGCGCAGGAGATTGGTGAGCCGATCGAGGCGCTCACCGCGCGCTTTATCGCGGCAATGGACGAGGACAGCGCCGCGCTCGGGATCGAGAAGCCCGACTTCGAGCCGCGCGCCACCGAGCATGTGCCGGGCATGGTGAAAATGATCGAAACGCTCGAGCACAATGGCCTCGCCTATCGCGCGCCAGGCGGCGACGTCAATTTCGCGGTGCGCAAGTTTCCCGACTACGGGAAGCTCTCCGGCAAGTCGCTCGACGACCTGCGCGCCGGCGAGCGCGTGGACGTCGTGCCCGGCAAGCAGGATCCCCTCGACTTCGTGCTGTGGAAGACGGCGAAGGAGGGCGAGCCGTACTGGGAATCCGCATGGGGAAAGGGGCGTCCCGGCTGGCACATCGAGTGCTCGGTCATGTCGAGCGCGCTGCTCGGCAACCATTTCGACATTCACGGCGGCGGCCAGGACCTGCAGTTTCCGCACCACGAGAACGAGATCGCGCAATCCGAGGGCGCGAACCGGTCGAAGTTCGTCAACTACTGGATGCACAACGGCTTCGTGCGCGTGGACAACGAGAAGATGTCGAAGTCGCTCGGCAACTTTTTCACGGTGCGCGAGGTGCTCGCGCGTTACGATGCCGAGGTGGTGCGCTTCTTCATCGTCCGCGCGCACTACCGCAGCCCGCTCAATTACTCCGACCAGCACCTGGAGGACGCCAGGCACGCGTTGACCCGGCTCTACACGGCGCTGAAGGGGATCGACGCCGCGGCGGGGCCCGTCGACTGGAGCAACGCGCACGCGAAGCGCTTCCAGGACGCGATGAACGACGACTTCAACACGCCGGAAGCGGTCGCGGTGCTGTTCGACCTCGCCAACGAGCTGAACAAGAGTCGATCCGCCAGGGACGCTGCGCTCCTGAAATCGCTGTCCGGCATCCTGGGGCTGCTGCAGCGCAAGCCCGAGCAGTTCCTGCAGGCAATGCCGGCGGGCGAAGGGCTGACGCCGCAGCGCATTGAAGCGCTGATCGCGGAGCGTGCCGCCGCGCGCAAAGCCCGCAAGTTCGCCGATGCCGACCGCATCCGGAAGGAGTTGGAGGACGCAGGCATCGTCCTCGAGGATACAGCGCAGGGAACGGCCTGGCGCCGCGGCTGACGGCCGGGCGGGACGACCGTCATCCTCGCGAAGGCGGGGACCCAGCGCAGAGGGTCTTGGGAGAAATTGCTTGCTGCTTGCCTTGCAAAGCGCCTTCGGCTTCGTCGCTTTCGTCCTGATCGCATGGCTGCTTTCGGAGGACCGCCGTGCGCTGCCGTGGCGCATCGTGGTGTCCGGCGCGCTCCTCCAAATTGTGCTCGCTGCGGCCCTCCTCAAGCTGCCGCTATTCCGGGATGTGTTCCTTGCCCTGAACGATCTGCTGTCCGCGCTGGAGCGGGCGACCCAGGAGGGTACCCGCTTCGTGTTCGGCTTTCTCGGCGGAGGGCCACAGCCATTCGCGGAGCAGCCCGGCGCGTCGAGCTTCGTCCTCGCGTTCCGCGCGCTGCCGCTGATTCTCGTCGTCAGCGCGCTCTCGGCGCTGCTCTTCCACTGGCGGGTGCTGCCGGCGATCGTACGCGCATTTTCCGCGGTGCTGGAGAAGGCGATGGGGGTGGGCGGCGCGGTCGGGCTTTCCGCTGCGACCAACATTTTCGTCGGCATGGTGGAAGCGCCGCTCTTCGTGCGCCCCTACTTGAAGGAGATGAGCCGGGGCGAGCTTTTTATCGTCATGACCGGCGGCATGGCGGGAGTCGCGGGAACCGTGATGGCGCTTTATGCAGCGATTCTCGGACCGGTGGTGCCGGACGCCATGGGCCATATCCTCTCGGCGTCCATCATCAGCGCTCCCGCTGCGATCCTGATCGCGGCGGTGATGGTGCCACCGCGCGGCGCACCCACTTCCGGCAAACTCCTTCCAGCGCAGCCGGCGCGGAGCAGCATGGATGCGGTGACGCGCGGGACCCTCGACGGGCTGCAGCTCCTGCTCGCCATCGTGGCGATGCTGATCGTGCTGATCGCGCTGGTGACACTCGTCAACCTGGCGCTCGGGCTGCTGCCGCATTGGGGCGGGGCACAGGTCACGCTGCAGCGCATGCTGGGCTACGTGATGGCGCCGCTCGTGTGGCTCGCCGGCGTGCCCGCCGCCGAGGCCGTCACCGCCGGGGCGCTGATGGGAACCAAGACCGTGCTGAACGAATTCATCGCCTACGTGGACATGGCGCAGCTGCCGTCCGATGCGCTGACGGCGCGGAGCCGACTCATCATGACCTATTGCCTGTGCGGCTTCGCCAATTTCGGCAGTCTCGGCATCCTGATCGGGGGCATGGCGGCCATGGCGCCGGAGCGCCGCGATGAGATCGTCGCGCTCGGGCTGCGATCCATCGTCGCGGGCACCCTTGCCACGCTGATGACGGGGTCCGTGGTTGGCATGCTGATCTAAGTGATAAGTGATGAGTGACGAGTGACTAGGAAAGCAAGTGAGCAAGATTGCCGAGGTCAAGACCCATCCGCTTTCGATCCCGCTATTTCCCTTGGATAGGTGCAAGCCAGCATGAACATAAGCCCCATTGCGCGCACCTGGCAAGTGCTCTTGCGCTGGCTCCCGGCGCGCGGGTTCGGCGCGGCGGAATCGCAGGTGGATTGATTTTCCTATCGCTCAGCGTGATTTACCTCACGCATTTCATCGAGCAGTTAATGCTCAGTTAATTTGCGCTGACTAGCATCCCCGGACATGTTGACCGGGGCTTTGCTCGTACAGACTGACTTGCGCGTGTTGGCTCGACGCCCCGCTCGGGCGCGTCTTGAGCCCGTGCACCGCGCCCACCCTGCACGCGCGGCTTTCGAAAGCGTCATTGCCGCAGGCTTCGGACGGGCCTATGGCGCACGCGTTAACCACTTTATTTGATCGCTGATTCCGCTCCCGATCTGCCCTGACTCCCGGCGCGCGGGTTCGGCGCGGCGGAGTCGCAGGTGGATTGATTATCGACGATGAGTGCATCAGCGCATCCAGCCACCGACGAGAGGCCGGCGTTCGCCAGCAGCCCAAGGCAGCCTCGGTACTCCGAGACCGTGATCATCGGGACCGGGTTCTCAGGGCTATTGGCGGCCATCGGTCTGCAGAAAAGGCACTGCAACGACTTTGTCCTGTTGGAAAGAAGCGCCGAGTTGGGCGGAACCTGGCAGGCCAACTCATATCCCGGCCTAGAGGTGGACGTTCCAACCAGTCTTTACTGCATCTCGTTCATACCCTATCCGTTCAGGAAATCCTTTTCCCCGCAAAGCGAATTGCTCGCATACACGAACCATATTATCGACAGGTTCGGCTTGCGAAAGCATGCACGTACGAACCAGACGGTGACCAGGCTCGCTTTTGACGAGCGCGAGTTCCTGTGGCACGTGGAGACCGAGTCAGGCGAGAGGTATAGCGCCCGCTTCGTGATCGACACCAGTGGGGTGCTGGCGAACCCGCACATTCCCAGAATCAAAGGTGCGGAAACCTTCAAAGGACCGATATTCCACTCCGGGCACTGGGATCACTCGGTCGCCTATGAAGGAAAACGTGTCGGAGTGATCGGCTCGGGATGTTCAGCAGCCCAGATCGTTCCGGCCATTGTCGGCAAGGTCTCCCGGTTGACCCTGTTCATGGGCAAGGCGCAGTGGATTCTCCCGCGCTCTGACCGGCATTACGGCGCCGTAGAGCGTTTCGTTCGAACGCTGCCGGGCATACGGCACATCATCCGTTTGCTCGTCTTTGTTTTCTATGACATCAGGTTTATCGCCTTCCGCCGCTACCCGGGGATCTCGGGAATCAGTCAGCTCATGAAGGACCATTACCGGAGAAGGTTGAAAAAGCATCTGGACAAATACATCAAGGACGACAAGTTGCGGCAGCACATGATGCCCGATTACGAGTTGGGCTGCCGGCGGGTCATACCGACCAATACCTATCTCCCCGCGCTGTCCCTTGATAATGTCGATGTGGATATCAACGGGATTGAATGCATCACGCCCCAGGGCGTGCTAACCAAGGACGGCAAGGAGATCCCCCTGGACGTCATCGTCTACGCCACGGGATATTTCGCCTATTCAAACATGAAGAAGGCGCTGACGTTCCAGGTCTACGGCCTGGGAGAGAGGAACCTCAACAGCGAGTGGGAAACGGAGGCCGTCTCTTACAAGGGCATTACCGTTTCCGGTTACCCCAACTATTTCAAGGTGAACGGTCCGAACACCGGCACCGGTCACAGTTCGCAACTCTCCTATATGGAGGCGGCGACCGACTACATCGTTCAGGCCGTTTGCGCCGTGAAACGGGACAAGAGTCTCAAGGCCATCGATGCCAGACGCGACCTTCAGGACGCCTACGTCGCCGGCATGAGAAGGAAGATGCGCAGGACGGTCTGGCAAAACGCCACCTGCACCGCCTTCTACAGGAAGAACATGACCGAAGAGGTCACCAGTCTCTCCCCGGAACCGGTTACCGGGTTCATCCTTTCACGCAAGTGGTTCCGCCTGAGCGACTATCGCCTGTTGAAGTGAAGGACTGAAGGGGGGTCTTCATGGGCTGTCGCCGTGTCGGCGGCGACGGAGGGCTGCGCCGTCGAGTGCAGTGCGCGTCGCAGCGCTGGTCAGCGTTCACGGGGTTTCGTCACGCTTGGCCCCTGGCAGCGTGGGGCGGGGTGTGACGAAAGCCAATGACCGCTATCGTCGAAAGCGGACACTGACTGTCAGATCAAGTCGCGACTACTGCAATTCAGGCATAAGGCCACCAACTTACGCGGCGTGTTGTGTTGCAAACGGTCGAGGCGCAGGGATTAGGGTTGCCTCGCTGTGGCAACTGGAACAAGTTGGACCTATCATCCGGCCATTTGACCGATGGTTGACTGCGGATGCCCCCCGCGACCTGTCCGGATCGCGGGCATTTCATCGGCTCTGTCGTGGGCATGCTGGTGTAATGCACGATAGGCGAGAAACGAGAAACGAGAGACGGGAAATCCGATGAGCAAGATTGCCGAAGTCAGGACGCACCCGGTCTCGATTCCGCTCGAGCACGTGCTGTGGACGGCGCACGAGGAGCTGAAGGATTCGAGCGTGATCCTGGTGGAGGTGCGCACGGAAGACGGAATCGCAGGCTACGGCACGATCCACGGCTCGCCGCAGAAGGCGATCTGCGAGTGGGTCGCGCGGCTGAGCGAAGTCATCCGTGGAATGGACGCGACGGCCAACGTGGCCGTCTGGGAAAAAATGTTCTCGCTGACGTCGCCGCGGCCGGGCGGCATGGGCGGGCGCGACGGGCTACCGTCTCCACTGCCGCGCTCGGCGCGCCCGCAGGTCATGGCGGCGATTGGGGGCATCGACATCGCGCTGTGGGACATCCGCGGCAAGAGTGCCGGGGTGCCGGTGTACCGGCTGCTCGGCGCGGAGAAGCGCCCGATCTTCACCTACGCCACGGGCGGCTACTACCGCCTCGGGGCGCCCGACCGGGTCTATGCGGAGGAGCTGGCAGGCTTCGTAGCTGCGGGCTTTCGCGCCGTCAAGCTGAAGACCGGCGGCGGCACGGTCGCCGAGGAGGCGCGGCGCGTGCACGCGGTGCGCGAGGCCATCGGCCGGGACGCCGCCCTGATGCTCGACATGAACGCCCCCTACGATCTGGATGACTGCATCGCGTTCGCGCGCGCGGTCGAGCCGCTCGACATCTTCTGGCTGGAGGAGCCGCTGCACTGGTACTTGCAGCCGGCCGATTTCGTGCGGCTCGCCGGCGCGACCCGCATCCCGCTCGCGCACGGCGAGCGCGAGCTGACGCGCTTCACGGTGCGCGACTTCATCGCCTCGGGTGCGATCCGCTACGTGCAGTTCGACGCCACGCGCTTTGCCGGATTCACCGAGGCGTTGCGGGTCGCCGCCCTCGCAGAGCAGCATGGTGTCATGATCGCGCCGCATACCGCGCCCGAGCTGCACGCGCACCTGGTTGCTGCATTTCCGCGCTGCGGCTACGGCGTCGAGTCGCACGGTGACGCTGCCCGCGACCCGGTCTCGGCCGGTCTCTACCGCAGCCGCGCGGAAGTACGCGGCAGCCACGTCCACCTCAACGACCAGCCGGGCTTCGGCGTCGAGATCGACTGGGAATTCGTCAAGCGCCACCGGGCGTAACAGGAATATCATAGCCGGGCGAGGCACCGGAACATGCTCATCAACTGCGCCGCCTACCAGGACGGCACGAAGCTCGGCGATATTCCCAAGGAGGATATCCACGCCTATCTCGGCCGGCCCGGCTGCTTCGTCTGGGTGGCGCTCAAGGACGCCACCGCGGAAGAGCTGAGCGAGATGCAGGGCCAGTTCGGCATCCATGAGCTGGCCATCGAGGATGCGAGCCATGGGCACCAGCGCCCCAAGCTCGAGGAGTATGGCGACTCGCTGTACGCAGTGGTGCACACGGTCGAGGCGGCGGGGGACGAGTTGAATGTCGGCGAGCTGAGCATCTTCGCCGGACCGAACTACGTATTGTCTGTGCGCAACCGCAGCGAGCAGGGCTTCACCAGCGTGCGCCACCGCACCGAGCGCGAGCCGCACCTCCTCAAGCTCGGCTCGGGGTTCGTGCTCTACGCGTTGATCGACACGGTGGTGGACCGCTATTTCCCGGTGCTGGAGGATCTTGAGGACGAGCTCGAGCGGCTGGAGGAGCGCATGTTCGCCAGCGCGCCGTCGCGCGAGAGCGTCGAGGCGCTCTATGGGCTCAAACAGAAGCTGACGACGCTCAAACACGCCGCGGGACCCCTGCAGGAGACCACGGGCAAGCTTTACGGAGGACGGGTTCCCGCGATCTGCGGCGGCACGCAGGATTACTTCCGCGACGTCTACGACCACCTGCTGCGCATCAACCAGTCGATCGACAGCCTGCGCGACATGCTGACCACCGCGATCTCGGTGAGTCTTTCTCTCATCACCATCCAGGAGAACGAGACCGTCAAGCGGTTGGCCGCCTACGCGGCTCTGGTCGCGGTGCCGACCATGATTGCGGGCGTCTACGGAATGAACTTCGACCACATGCCGGAGCTGACCTGGGCATGGGGCTACCCCTTCTCTTTGGTGCTGATGGTGGTCCTCGACGGCTACCTGTTCTACCGCTTCCGCAAGGCGAAGTGGCTATAGCCGGTGCGCCGGTTACTGCGCGAAGAACTCCTTCACCTTCTCCATCCACGACCGCGCGCGCGGATTGTGGCGGCCGGCGTCCTTCACGTTGATCGCCTCCAGCTCGGTGAGCAGCTCCTTTTGCCGCGCGGTGAGGTTCACCGGCGTCTCGACCGCGACGTGACAGATCAAGTCGCCGTGGCTCGTTGAGCGCACGCCCTTGATGCCCTTGCCGCGGAGCCGGAACATCTGGCCGGTCTGCGTGCCCGGCGGCACCTTGACCTTGGCGTAGCCGTCGAGCGTCGGGATCTCGATGTCGCCCCCGAGCGCGGCAGAGGTGAAGCTGATCGGCATCTCGCAGTGCAGGTCGTTGTGGTCGCGCTTGAATACCGGGTGCGGCTTCAGGTGGATCACCACGTAGAGATCGCCCGGCGGACCGCCGTTCATGCCCGCCTCGCCCTCGCCCGAGAGCCGGATGCGGTCGCCCTCGTCCACGCCGGCCGGGATCTTGACCGACAGCGTCTTGTGCTGCTTTACGCGCCCGACGCCTCCGCAGGTCGCGCAGGGACTCGCCACGACCTTGCCGCTGCCGTGGCAGCGCGGACAGGTCTGCTGGATCGAGAAGAAGCCCTGCTGCATGCGAACCTGGCCGTGGCCGTGGCAGGTCGAGCAGGTGGTGGGGGAGGTGCCGGGCTTGGCGCCGCTGCCGTGGCACGTCGCGCATTCCTCCATCGCCGGGATGCGGATGCGCGTCTCGGAGCCGCGCGCGGCGTCCTCGAGCGTGATCTCGAGGTTGTAGCGCAGGTCGGCGCCGCGGTAGACGCTGGACCGCGTGCGGCCGCCGCCGAAGATGTCGCTGAAGATGTCGCTGAAGGCGTCGGCGAAGCCGCCGCCGAAGCCCGCGCCGGCGCCGGCCGCCGCCGTCGGGTCAACGCCCGCGTGCCCGAACTGGTCGTAGGCCGAGCGCTTCTGGCCGTCCGTCAGGATCTCGTAGGCTTCCTTGGCTTCCTTGAAATTCTCCTCGGCCTTGGGATTGTCCGGGTTGCGGTCCGGGTGCCACTTCATGGCCAGCTTGCGGTACGCCTTCTTGATCTCCTCTTCGGAGGCGTCCCGGTTTACGCCCAGCACTTCGTAATAGTCGCGCTTCGCCATAGCTTCAGGATTGAGCATTCAGGATTGAGGATTGAGCAGACGCAATAAGAATCGAGGGGAGGGCTTGCGCCTTCCCCTCATTCCTCGGTCCTCAATCCTCGGTTCTTATTTCTTGTCCTTGACCTCGGTGTATTCCGCATCCACGACGTTGCCATCTTCCTTCCTGGCCTCGTCCGCGGGTTTTTCCGTGCCCGGCTGCTGCTGCGCCTGCTGCTTCGCCTGCTCTTCCTTGTACATCCGCTCGGCGAGCTTGTGCGCGGCCTGCGCGAGTGCCTGGGTCTTGGCCTCGATCGCCGCCTTGTCCTCGCTCTTCAACGCCTCTTCCGCGTCCTTCAACGCGGCTTCGATCTTCGCCTTTTCGTCGGCCTCGACCTTGTCGCCGTACTCCTTGAGGGACTTGCGGACCGAGTGCACCATGTGATCGCACTGGTTGCGCGCCTCCACCAGCTCGTGCGCCTTGCGGTCCTCCTCGGCGTTCTCCTCCGCATCCTTCACCATGCGCTGGATTTCCTGCTCGGTGAGACCCGAGCTCGCCTGGATCTTGATCTTGTTCTCCTTGCCGGTCGCCTTGTCCTTGGCCGAGACGTGGAGAATCCCGTTCGCATCAATGTCGAAAGTGACCTCGATCTGGGGCATGCCGCGCGGCGCGGGCGGAATGTCAGTCAGGTTGAACTGGCCGAGGCTCTTGTTGCCGCGCGCCATCTCGCGCTCGCCCTGGAGCACGTGGATCGTGACCGCGGTCTGGTTGTCGTCGGCGGTCGAGAACACCTGCTGCGCCTTGGTCGGGATGGTGGTGTTCTTCTGGATCAACTTCGTCATGACGCTGCCGAGCGTCTCGATGCCGAGCGAGAGCGGCGTCACGTCGAGCAGCAGCACGTCCTTGACGTCGCCCTTCAGCACGCCGGCCTGGATCGCGGCGCCCACCGCCACGGCCTCGTCGGGATTGACGTCCTTCCTCGGCTCGCGCCCGAAGAACTCCTTGACGCGATCCTGCACTTTTGGCATGCGGGTCTGCCCGCCCACCAGGATCACGTCGGAGACGTCGCTGGCCTTGATGCCGGCGTCCTTGATGGCGGTCCGGCACGGCTCGATGGTCTTCTCGATCAGGTCCTCGACCAGGCTCTCGAACTTGGCCCGCGTCACCTTGACCGCCAGGTGCTTGGGCCCCGACTGGTCGGCGGTGATGTAGGGCAGGTTGATCTCGGTCTGCGCGCTGGAGGAGAGCTCGATCTTGGCCTTCTCCGCCGCGTCCTTCAGCCGCTGCAGCGCGAGCATGTCCTTGCGCAAGTCGACGCCGTTCTCCTTCTTGAACTCGTCGCACACGTACTCGATCAGGCGCTGGTCGAAATCCTCGCCGCCGAGGAAGGTGTCGCCGTTGGTCGAGAGCACCTCGAACTGGTGTTCGCCGTCGACATTCGCGATCTCGATGATCGAGATGTCGAAGGTGCCGCCGCCCAGGTCATAGACCGCGATCTTGCGGTCCTTCTTCTCCTGCTTGTCGAGCCCGAACGCGAGCGCAGCCGCCGTCGGCTCGTTGATGATGCGCTTGACGTCGAGGCCCGCGATGCGGCCGGCGTCCTTGGTCGCCTGGCGCTGCGAGTCGTTGAAGTAGGCGGGCACGGTGATCACCGCCTCGGTGACGGACTCGCCGAGATAATCCTCGGCGGTCTTCTTCATCTTGATCAGCACCTGCGCCGAGTTCTCGGGCGGCGCCATCTTCTTGCCGCGCACCTCGACCCAGGCGTCCTTGTTGGGCGCCTCCGCGATCTTGTACGGCACGACCTTGATCGCCTTCTGCACTTCGGCGTCCGCGAAACGCCGGCCGATCAGCCGCTTGACCGCGTAGAGGGTGTTCTTGGGATTGGTGACCGCCTGGCGCTTTGCCGGTGCGCCGGTCAGGATCTCGCCGTCGTCCATGTAGGCGACGATGGAGGGGGTGGTGCGCGCGCCCTCGGAATTCTCGATCACCTTCGGCTGGCCGTTCTCCATCACGGCCACGCACGAGTTGGTCGTTCCCAAGTCGATGCCGATGATCTTGCCCATGATCTACCTCTTTAATTTCTCAACAATTTCGTCCTATCCCGGATATGGGGGCCCGTACCCTGGATTCAATGGTCAGGCAGCCCCGCCGCGCGCCTTGGCGACCAGGACCATTGCCGGACGAATCACCCGGTCGTGCAGGAGATAGCCCTTCTGCAGCACCTGGACGACCGTGTTCGGCTCGGCGTCTGATTCCACCGCGCTGATCGCCTGGTGACGGTGCGGGTCGAACTTCTGTCCCGCTGGATTGATCTCGGCAAGGTTGAAGCGTTCGAACACGCCGGAGAGCTGCTTCAGCGTGAGCTCTGCGCCGCTCCTCATGCTCTCCACCGATGCGTTTTCCACGGCGAGGGCGGCCTCCAGGCTGTCCTTAACCGCCAGCAGCTCGGATGCGAAGTTCTCGAGGGCGAACTTGTGTGCGCTGGCGATCTCGCCCCGCGCGCGCTTGCGAATGTTGTCGGCCTCCGCCTTGGCCCGAAGCCACGCATCGTGATGTTCCGCCGCCGCGAGCTCGGCCTTGTGCAGGCGCTCCTCCAGGCTCGGCGCGCCCGTGGGTGAGCTCTCGCCAGTTGCCGGCGGTTTCGGTTCGCCGGCGGATTGCGGTCCCGGGGGTGCCAGCTCCCCGCCCGGGCCCTGATGGTCTTGATCGCCGATTTCGGATGCGCCCCGCATGGACTTCTCCACTCAACCTATTGGAAGTTGGGCTCGATCACCGGAATTCAAGGGCCGAGCTCTTGAGACAACCTGTTGTATTCAATGGATTTTTATAATTTGCACCGCAGTCGTGCAGTGCCGGAGCAGCTCGCCGCCGGCAATGATACATGGCCATCCCCAGGGCGCCCTGACACAATCTGCGGGCCTGGCCCCCTTGATCGGCCGGCGCGGCGCCTATGCACAGGCTGTTTCATTACTCGTGGATAGCGGGGCTGGCGACGATTCTCATCGTCGTTGTCGCGCTTTCACTGCTCTACCGCCAGCTCGTGTTTGACTCGCTGGTAGAGGAAGAAACGCGCTCCAACGTCGCGCTGACCAAGGCGTTCGCGAATTCGATCTGGCCGCGCCATTCCGCTTTCATCCAGCGCGCTGCGACGGTCCCTGCGGGAGAGCTTGCCTCGCGGAAGGAGATCCGGGCGCTTGAGCGCGACCTTCGGCTCCTGATGCAGGGGCTGAGCGTGGTCAAGGTGAAGATCTACGACGCCAACGGCCTCACCGTGTTCTCCACCGATCCGCGCCAGATCGGCGAGGACAAGTCGGGCAATCCCGGCTTCCGCCTGGCGCGCGACGGTACGGCGGCGAGCGATATCACATTCCGCGATCGCTTCGATGCCTGGGAAGGCGTGATCTCTGACCGCAACATCATCGCGACCTACGTGCCAGTACGCATTCACGATGCAGTGCCCGTGGAGGCCGTGATGGAGGTCTACAGCGACGTCACCTCGCTTGTCGACGACATGGAGCGCGGCCAGTGGAAGATCCTCGCCGGCGTGCTGGGCGGCCTGTCGGCCGTCTATGCGCTGATACTCTGGATCCTGTTGCGCTATCGCCGGCTGCTGAGCGAGCAGGAAGCGCAGCGCCTCGCCCAGGAAGAGCGCATACGCCACCAGGCCTACCATGACGACCTGACCGGCCTCCCGAATCGCGCCAGCTTCGCCGAGCAGTTGGATGCGATGACGCGCCGCGCGCGCCGCGCCGGATGGGCTTTCGCCGTGATGTTCCTGGACCTCGATCGCTTCAAGGTTGTGAATGACAGCCTGGGCCATCACGCGGGTGACCAGTTGCTGCGGGTTGCCGCCACGCGCATCCAGCGTTGCATCCGCGACAGCGACATGCTGTTCCGGATGGGGGCGACGAGTTCACGGTCCTCCTCGAGGACGTCCGCGGACCGGAACAGACCGCGGCGGTCGCCCACCGCATCCTGGAAGCGATGGCCGAACCGGTCCAGCTCCAGCAGCACGAGATCCGGGTCACCGCCAGCATCGGCATGGCCCTGTTCCCGCGCGACGACCCCACGGGCGAGCGGCTCGTGAAGAGCGCGGACACCGCCATGTACCGCGCGAAGGAGCTCGGCCGCAACCGCTACGAGTTCTTCACGGCAGAGATGAACGCACGCGTGGAGAACCAGCTCGTGCTGGAAGCGGCGCTGCGGCGTGCCGTGGAGGCCGGGGAGTTCCTGCTCCATTTCCAGCCGCGGGTATCGGCGCTGAACCGGGCGGTCGTCGGCGTCGAGGCGCTCCTGCGCTGGCGGCATCCGGAGCGCGGGCTGGTGTCTCCGGCCGACTTCATTCCGTTGCTCGAAGAGACGAACCTGATCGTCCCGGTTGGCGCCTGGGTGCTTGACACCGCTTGCCGCCAGGCCCGGGAATGGCGCGACGGCGGCCTGCCGCTGCGCATGTCCGTGAACATCTCATCGCGCCAGTTTCGCAGCGAGTTGCTCGTACAGACAGTCGCGTCGGCACTGCAGTCGAGCGGACTCGAGCCGGAGCTGCTCGAGCTGGAGCTGACGGAAAGCCTGCTGATCGAGAATACCGAGAGCGCGATCTCGATCATGACGCGCTTCAAGAAGCTGGGCGTCATGGTTTCGATCGACGACTTCGGTACGGGCTATTCGTCGTTCAGCTATCTGAAGCAGTTCCCGATCGATTTTCTCAAGGTGGACCGTACGTTCATCCGCGACCTGGCGCGCAATCCCAAGGACGCCGCGATCGTCGAGGCGATCGCCGCGCTCGCACGCAGCCTTGGCATCGGTCTCATCGCCGAGGGCGTGGAGGAAATCCACCAGGCCGAGTATTTGAGGACCTGCTATTGCACCGAGATGCAGGGGTGGCTGTTCGGCCGCGCGGTGCCTGCCGAGGAGTTTCCGAGCCTGGTAGCGCGGATCGTGGAGCCGCAAGCCCTGCAGCTGCGGGCATAGCCCGTCCGCGGCCGTACATGGACGTGCGTGGTTCTAGCCCTTCGCGCCGAGCGACAGCGCGCGCAGACGCGACATCTCGAGCGATTCATGCGTCGCGTTGTCGGTCCAGCCCGGCAGGTTCATCGCCACGATCTCCGCGAGGGTGCGCACCCAGTCGTCGCGCTCATTGAGGCACGGAATGTAGTGGAACTCGCGCCCTCCGGCGCGGAGAAATTCGCTCTTGCCCTCGATGGCGATTTCCTCGAGCGTCTCCAGGCAGTCGCTCACGAAACCGGGGCAAATGACATCCACCCGGCCGGTCCTGCGGCGTCCAAGCTCCACGAGCGTGCTGGCGGTGTAGGGCTTGAGCCATTCGGCGCGGCCGAAGCGCGACTGAAACGTGACGCGGTATTGCTCCTCGCGCAATCCGAGTGCCTCAGCCAGCAGCCGTCCAGTCGCGTGGCACTCGCAGTGATAGGGGTCGCCCTGGTCGAGCGCCGCGCGCGGGACGCCGTGGAAGCTCATCAGCAGCACGTCCGGCCGCCGGTTCCTTGCCCAGTAGTCACGCGCACTCTGGGCGAGCGCCGCGATGTAGCCGGGGTGATCGTGGAAGCTCCGCACCGTTCGCACCGAGGGCTGGTTGCGCATGTCCTGCAGGCAGCGGAAGGCGGCGTCCAGGGCGGTGGCCGTGGTGCTCACGGAATACTGGGGGTAGAGCGGCACGAGCAGGATCCGGCTGCATTGCTGCGCCTTCATTTCGCGCAGCTTGTCCGGAATCGAGGGCGCGCCATAGCGCATGGCGAAATCCACGACCAGCGGCAGGTGCTGCGCCCGTTCGCCGAGGTGGGCGCGCAGCAGTGTCACCTGGCGCTCGGTGTGCACGCGCAATGGCGAGCCTTCGCTCATCCAGACCTGCGCGTAGCGTTGGGCGGAAGCCCGGGGGCGGGTGGTCAGGACGAAAAAATGCAGGATCGGCCACCAGACGAAGCGCGGGATCTCCACCACCCGCGGGTCCGACAGGAATTCCCGCAGGTAGGCGCGTACCGCCGGCACGGTAGGCGCGTCCGGCGTGCCGAGGTTGATCAGCAGGATGCCAATCCGGGGCCGGGTCCCGTGCGCGTAGGGCGGCTCTGGGGCGTAGCGGGACACCGCGCTACCCGCCGCTCAGCGTTGCGTAAGCAAGCTGGAGAGCAGCCTGGCCGTGATATCGACGATGGGGATGACGCGCTCGTAGGCCATTCGGGTCGGGCCGATCACCCCGACCGTGCCCACGACCTGGCCGTCCACCTCGTAGGGCGCGGTGATCACGCTGCATTCGTCGAGGGGCGCGACGCCGGACTCGCCGCCGATGAAGATCTGCACGCCCTGCGCCCGGTTGGAGATCTCGAGCAGCTGGAGCAGCCCGGTCTTGCGGTCGAACAGCTCGAACAGCTTTCTCAGGTTGGCCATGTTGGAGGAGAGGTCCTGCGAGTCGAGCAGGTTGCTCTCGCCCGAGATCACCACTTCCTCGGCCGACTCGCTGACGGCCCGGCTTCCGGCCTCGAGCGCTGCCGTCATGAGCTGGGTCATGTCCGCGGTGAGCTGCTTCAGCTCCTCGCGGATGCGGCGCCGGATTTCGTCGAATGTGAGCCCGGCGTAATGCTGGTTGAGGATATTTGTCGCCTCGGTGAGCTCGCCCGGGGTGTAGCGCTTATCGGTGACCAGGATGCGGTTCTGGACGTCGCCCTCGGGCGTGACGAGGATCACCAGCACGCGCGTGTCCGAGAGTTTCAGGAACTCGATGTGGCGGAAACCGGCACTGCGCCGCGGCGTCATCACGACCCCCGCGAGATGCGTCAGGTCGGACAGGAGCTGAGAGGCCGATACCACGAGCTTCTGCGTGCTCTCCGCATGCAGCTGTCCCTCGAGCTGGCTGATCTCGATGGTATCGAGCGGCTTGACCTTGAGGAGGATGTCCACGAAGAAACGATAGCCGCGCGCGGTGGGCACGCGTCCCGCCGAGGTGTGGGGGCTCGCGATGAAGCCCATCTCCTCGAGATCGGCCATCACGTTGCGAATGCTGGCGGGCGAGAGGTCGAGTCCCGAGTAGCGGGACAACGCGCGCGAGCCCACCGGCTGGCCCTCGGCGATGTAGCGCTCGACCAGCGTCTTGAGCAGGATCAGTGCGCGCTCGTTGAGTGCCGGGCTCTCGACTGGCATCGACTCATTCTACCGAAAAAATATGGTCTAATGCGGCCATGAAATCCGCATTCAAGACCGTTGCGCTGGTCGGCAAGTACAAGAGCCCGGAAGTCGCGGCGCCCCTTTTGAAGCTTGCGCGGTTTCTGGAGCGGCGCAAGGTCGAAGTACTGATGGACCGCGTCGCCGGCTCGCGCGCGGGCCGCGGCCGCTACCCGGCGCTGTCACTGGAGGATCTCGCCCGCAAGGCGGACCTGGCGATCGTCATCGGCGGGGACGGCACCATGCTCAATATTGCGCGCACCCTCGCCCCGCGCGACGTGGCGCTGGTCGGGGTCAGCCAGGGACGCCTCGGCTTTCTCACCGATATCTCGGTCGAGAACATGATCGGCACCATCGGCGCAATCCTCGACGGCAAGTTCGTCGCCGAGAAGCGGATGCTGCTGGAAGGCCGGGTTCGCAGCAGGGCGAAGAACGCGTTCCGGGAGCTCGCGTTCAACGACGTGGTCGTGAGCAAGGGTGCCCGCGGCAACCTGATCGAGCTCGAAGTGCGCATCGACGGCGAATTCATGTACAACCAGCGCTCGGACGGGCTGATCGTCGCGACCCCGACCGGCTCCACGGCATACGCCATGTCGGCGGGTGGACCGATCGTGCATCCGGCGCTCTCGGTGATGGCCCTGGTGCCGGTGTCGCCGCATACGCTGTCGAACCGGCCGATCGTCGTCAGCAGCGATTCCGTCGTGGACGTCATCGTCCGCAGCGCCGCCGACCCCAGTGTTCACTTCGACAGCCACACGCATTTCAACCTGCGCGAGGGCGACTGCGTGACGGTGCGGCGCTATTCGCACGCCATCCGCCTGCTGCATCCCGTCCGGCACAGCTACTACACCATGCTGCGCGAGAAGCTGAACTGGTATCGCGAGTAGCCGGTGACGGGTGGTCTCCCATTGCGGTGCACATGCTGCGCGCCCTTTCCATCCGCGATTTCGTGATCGTCGACCGCCTGGAGCTGGAGTTCTCGCCCGGCTTCACGGTGCTGACCGGCGAAACGGGGGCGGGCAAGTCCATCATGGTCGATGCGCTTGCGATGGTGCTCGGCGAGCGGGCCGACGCCATCGTGGTGCGCGGGGGAGCCGAGCGCGCTGAGATTGCCGCGGAATTCGGCACGGACGACCGTCCCGATATCACGCGCTGGTTGAATGAGAACGAACTGGCTGGAGACGATGGCGCCCTGCTCATGCGCCGCGTGGTCGAGGCCTCGGGCAGATCGCGCGGCTTCATCAACGGTCATGCGGCGACCCTCGCCCAGCTGCGGCAGCTCGGCGAACGCCTGGTGGATATCCATGGACAGCATGAGCACCAGTCGCTCGGGCGCGCCGCCGCACAACGCGACCTGCTGGACGGCTTCGGTGGACTGACGGACGCCGCGGCCCAGGTTGCGCAGCTTTACGGCGCCTGGCAGCAGCGCCGCGCGAGCCGCACCGCGTTCGAATCCAATGCCGCGGCCTTCGCCGCCGAGCGCGAACAGCTCGAATGGCAGGTGCGTGAGCTCGAGGGCCTCAAATTCAGTGCTGATGAATGGCCGGAGCTGACGGCCGAGCATGCGCGCCTCGCGCATGCGGCGAGCCTGATCGAGGCCGCACGTCTCGGCGCCGAGGCGCTGTCCGAGGAGGAGAATTCCGTCCTGGCGCAGGTCAACGCGGTGAGCGCCCGGCTCGGCCACCTCCTCGAGTACGATGCCGGGCTGAAGGAGATAATCGACCTGCTCGAGCCGGCGCGCATACAGCTCCAGGAAGCCGTCTATGCGCTGCGCCGTTACGGCGAGCGCCTCGAGCTCGATCCCCAGCGGTTGCGCGAGGTCGAGGCGCGGCTCGACGCCATCCAGGCCGCGGCGCGCAAGTATCGCGTCCAGCCGGAGACGCTCCCCGGGAAACTCGAAGCCTCAAGGGCAAGGCTCCGCGAGCTGGGCGAGGGCGGTGATGCTGAAGCGCTGCGCAAGCTGGAAGACGAGGCTCACGCCGCGTGTCTCGCGGATGCCGCGAAGCTGTCCGCGGGGAGGAAGAAGGCGGCGAGGAAACTGGCAGAGCAGGTGACGGCCGCCATGCAGGATCTCGCCATGGCGGGCGGACGGTTCGAGGTGGGACTGCACGCGGGGTCGGAGCTCGCCGTACATGGAGCGGAAAGCGTGGAATTCCTGGTTTCCGCGCACAAGGGCATCGCGCCGCAGCCTCTCGCCAAGGTGGCGTCGGGTGGGGAGCTGTCGCGTCTATCGCTCGCGATCCAGTCCGTCGCGAGCCGCGTGGCGCAGGTGCCCACGCTGATCTTCGACGAGGTGGACGCCGGCATTGGCGGGCGCGTCGCGGAGATCGTCGGCAGAATGCTGAAGCAGCTCGGCGCCCGGCATCAGGTCATGTGCATCACCCACCTGCCGCAGGTCGCGGCCTCTGCCGATCAGCAGTGGCAGGTTGTCAAGACCACCGTCAACAGCAAGGTGCTCTCGCGGGTGACGGTGCTCGACCGCGGCCAGCGGGTGGAGGAGATCGCGCGCATGCTGGGCGGTGTGAAGATCACTGAAACCACGCGCAAACATGCGGCAGAGATGCTGAGAGGCGGTGACCGGTGACCCGTGAGCGGTGACCGGACAATCGGCCCAGATCGCCAGGAAAGGAAGACTCGAAAGTGACTGTCAACGGATCCGGGACCAAGGCACTCGTTTTCGACGTATTCGGCACCGTTGTCGACTGGCACGGATCGGTTGCGCGCGAGGTGCGCGCGCTCGCGCGGGCGAGGGGTCTGCGGGTCAACGCGGCGAAATTCGCCACGACCTGGCGCGCCGGCTACCGCCCGGCGATGGATCGCGTGCTGCGCGGGGACGCGCCCTTTCAGAAGATCGACGTCATTCATCGCGCCATCCTCGAGGACGTGCTCAAGCAGTTCCGGATCACGACGCTGACGGAAGACGATAAGGCGCATCTCAACCTGGCATGGCACCGGCTCAAACCCTGGCCCGACACGGTGCGGGGGCTGAAGCGGCTCAAGTCGCGATTCGTCATCGCCACCCTGTCCAACGGCAACACCAGCCTGCTCGTCAACATGGCGAAGCACGGCGGGCTGCTGTGGGACTGCGTTTTTTCCTCCGACACCTTCAAGCTCTTCAAGCCCGATCCCGGGATGTATCTCGGCGCGGCGGACATGCTCGGGTTGAAGCCGGAAGAGGTGATGATGGTGGCGGCCCACAAGCCCGATCTGCGCGCGGCTGCGAAATGCGGCTTGAAGACGGCGTTCGTCCAGCGTCCGCGCGAGCACGGCCGCGGCGGCGCGCCCGACCTCGCGCCCGAGCCCGATTTCACCGTCAATGCCGGTAGTTTCCTCGATCTCGCCGGGCAGCTCGGCTGCTAAGATCAGTGACCGGTGGGCAGTGACCGGTGAGCGGCGGCTTGTAACCCGTATTCACCCAAGGGGAGTGACCATGTTCGAACCGTTGAGATGGGCCGCACGCTTCGTTGCGGCGTCGATTCTGCTCGGGGCAGCGGCAAGCGCGTCGGCGCAGGAGTACCCGGTGAAGCCCGTCACGTTCTTCGTGCCATTCGCCGCGGGCAGCGCGACCGACACGCTGGCGCGCTCGCTCGGGCAGGGGGTCACGGCCGAGACGAAGCAGAACATCGTCATCGACAACCGGCCTGGCGCGAGCGGGTTCATCGCCGCGCAGGCGGTCGCAAAGGCGGCGCCGGACGGCTACACGGTCCTGATCGCGACCAACACGACACACGCGGCGAACGAGCACCTGTTCAAGAAGATTCCCTATGACCCAATCAGGGACTTCACGCCGGTCACTGCGCTCGCGCGCGGCGGGCAGGTCATGGTCGTCAACCCCCGTGTGCCGGTTAAGACGGTGAAGGAGTTCATTGCGCTCGCGAAGCGCCAGCCGGGCAAGCTCACCTTTGGCAGCGGCAGTTCCTCGAGCCGCGTGGCAAGCGAGCTGTTCCAGCAGATGGCGGGCCTGCAGCTGGTGCACGTCCCGTACAAGAGCAACCCGATGGCGGTGACCGATCTCGTCGGCGGCCACATCGACATGATGATCACTGACGTGGTCACCGGGCTGCCGCAGGTGCAGGCCGGGAAGCTCCGCGCGCTTGGCGTGAGCAGTCCGAAACGCCTGCCCAACGTGCCTGAGCTGCCGACGATCGCCGAAGCCGGCGTCAAGGGCTATGAGCTGACATTCTGGTTCGCGGCCTACTTGCCCGCGAAAGCATCGCCCGGTGTCGTCGCGCGGCTGCGCGAGCTCTTCATCGCGGCGACGCAGCACCCGACCGCCCAGTCTTTCTTCAAGACCACCGGCATCGAACCCTGGACCACGACGTCGGCGGAACTCGCGAAGTTCCAGGCGTCGGAATCGGCGAAGTGGGCGAAGGTGATCAAGGCCGCGGGGATCCAGCCGGAATGATTCCCGGCCTTACGCAGCCGCCTTTTGTGCGTGACCTGAGTACAGCAGGTCGAAAACCTTCATGGCTTCCAGCGCTCTCTCGTCGTCATCCTGCGTCTTTTCCCTGATTCCCTTCAGGATGGTTTCCAGGCCCTTCGCTTCCGCGACCAGGATGCCGCCGGTATCGAGATAACGAATGGCGTAGCCGATTGATTCGAGCGCCGGGTCGCCGTCGAGGCCAAAGCTGGCAAGGAGCGTCTCGAACGTCACGCGGCTCCCGACGTGGCTGAACTCGGCGCCGTCGAAATCGAATCCGACCGAGCCCTTGGGGCGGTTACGCGGGAGATCGATCCACACGAATTTCGCGTTGCGGTCGATGAAGCGCTTGATGAGCCAGGCGCTGGCCAGGCGGTCCACCCAGAGGTCCTTGCGCGTCGCCCACGTGCGATTCCGGTACTTCGCGAGATCGAGACGCTGCAGCTTTCGCTTTGCAGGCTGCGGCTCGCCGGGAGACCGCAGCTGTTGTGCTTCGCGCTCGAGGGCCGCCATGGCGTCCTTCGCCTGCAAACGTGCGGGGCCAGGGTAGAAGTCGATCTCGAGCAGTTCTTCAAGCGAGTGGCGCAGGCGCTGCGCGAGCGTGCCCGCCTTGCGCTTTCCGAGCCTTGGCAGCAAGGCTTTCGCGGCGTGGATTCTCGCAACGAGCGCGCCATACTCCTCGCTACGATCGAATAGCGTGCGCACCTGTTCGAGCTGCGCGGTCTTCAGGTTCAGCTCCACGGTCATGGCGAACCCGCCGGCGGCCCTGACTTCCGATTCGACCTCGGCCAGCGCCGCGGCGCGGGGCGATCCGGCAGGCAGGATATAAACACCGTCGCGCAGAACTCCGCACCCCGTCGTCCGGAGCGCCCGCCATACGCGCATGCGTATGGTCGAGTTACCCGTGGGCAGGCTCGTCATCAGCGCCAGAAAGGGGGTCATAAAGTCGCGCCGAAATAAGGGGTTGACGCACGGGCCACGCGTGCGGCGGGCAGGCAGGGGAAGCGCAGTTCAGGGCGAGTCCGGGGGCTGTCCATAAAGTGTGTTGACATTATCACATCTTTGTTATAAAGTGCACCCACATCGGGTTTGACGCAGACACCCGGTTAACCAAGGCGTTTCGCCCAAGTTCTGCAATGTCCGCGCTCGCAGGAGCGCGGTGTATCGGGGCGAAATGCATCTTCCAACAAGCAATCTTCAGTGTAGGCGCCTCCGCCGCCTCAGGCGGGGTTCACGCCTAGCCGGGTCGATCGCAGACACCCGGTCCTCAAGGACGTTCCGTCTCAAGTGCTGCTCCTATCTAACCGAAAAGGAGTGTGCTCATGAGTAACCGAATCATCATTGCCTGCATCTTGTGGATATCGATCCTCGCCGCGACCGTCATGGCGGGCTGCAGCCAGGAACAGCCCGCGGCTCAAGGCCAGGCGGAGTTGCGCGGGGGCGATATCCTGCACGATGGATTCCGCATTCGGCGCGATGCGGTACGCAACCGGATCTGGCTGCTGGGCCTCGACAACGTGCGCGTCTACGATGGTCAGAGCAAGCAGCTGATCCGGACCATCGCGCTGCCGGGCTGGTCGGTTGCACGGTTCGCCTGCGATCCCGACATGGTGCTGGATGCCTCGGGGTCGGCGATCGTATCCAGCAACGTGCAATCCCGGCTATGGCGCATTGATGGGGCCACTTTCAAGCTGAGCGACCATGTGATTACCCTGGAAGGAAGAGAGCGCTGGGATGTGGGATTTGGCGCACTGGCGGTCGCGCGCGACGGGTCGCTGCTTGCCCTTACGTCGGTGTCCGAATCAATCTGGAGTATCGATCTCGAAAGGGGTAGCGCCCGCATGATCGCCCCTGGCAGCGCTCTCATGAACGTCTGCGGGCTCGCGACGCGACCTTTCGCCCAGTCGTCGAGCACGCTCGACGCGTTCACCGATTTTGTCCCGGCCGTCGGCAGTGACTATGCGGTTGGCACGGCGGTCGCGGGTGCGCCTCCGGTTGCTGGCGGGCTGAACATCGCTTTGGAAAGGAGCTACAGGCCATGAACACGTCAATCACCGCATCCCAGCTCAAATCCGCATTGGCGGGCAATCAGCCGCCGATTGTCATCGATGTGCGCAGGTCTCTGGCGTTTCGCGCGGCGACGGACATGGCCGCCGGGGCACTGCGGCGAGATCCCGGCACGGTCGCGGCGTGGGGAAGGACGCTGCCCCGCGCCGCCACCGTCGTGACCTACTGCGTGCATGGTCACGAGGTGAGCCAGAACGCCGCGAAGGCATTGCGGGATCTCGGCATCACCGCCCGCTACTTGGAAGGCGGCCTGGAGGAGGGGTGGAAGGCTGCCGGCGGCGAGGTGGCTTCGAAGCCGAAGGAATCCGCCACGCGCTGGGTCACGCGCGAGCGTCCCAAGATCGACCGCATCGCGTGCCCCTGGCTCGTCGCACGCTTCGTCGATCCCGAGGCGGAGTTTCTCTACGTGCCGCCCAAGACGGTGCTGCAGACTGCGCGGGAGAAGGGGGCAGCCCCCTACGACGTGCCCGACGTGCAATTCTCGCACGAAGGCGACCGGTGCAGCTTCGATGCGTTTCTCAAGACCTATCGCCTGACGGGTGACCCGGCGCTTGCCCGGCTCGCGATCATCGTGCGAGGCGCCGACACTGGGCGCCTCGATCTCGCGCCCCAGGCGGCGGGGCTGCTTGCCGTTTCACTCGGCCTGTCCCGCAACTTCAAGGACGACCACGAGATGCTGAAGCAAGGCTTGGTGATATACGACGCCCTCTATGCGTGGTGCAGAGAGGGGCAGGACGAGACGCACACCTGGAATCCTGAAACCTATCGATGAGGTGTCGCGCGTTGAACGGCGACCTGGCCGTCCATTCGAACGCGCGAAGCCGAACCGGCGCGGAGCGTCCGGATTCGGCGCTATTTGATCATGCCGATGCGCTTCAGAATTTCCGTATGCGCCCGGTGTTCGCGCCAGAGTTCGCCGCGTAACTGGCCGCCCGGGCGGTAGTCCACGTCCACGCCACGCGAACTCATCGCTTCGGCGAACTTCGGGTCCTCAAGCGCCGTCTTTGCGGCATCGTGGAGGTATTTGAGGACGGGCGCGGGTGTGCCTTTCGGCGCGACCAAAAGGAACCAGACGCCATTCGCCACGTTCCAGCCGAGCTCCTTGCCCGTCGGTGCATCGGGGAATGCCGGATGGCGCGCGTTCTGGAACACGACCAGCGCGCGCATCCGCTTGCCGTCCACCATTGGCTTGGCCTCGCCGGGCTGCGCCACCAGCGCGTCGACGTGGCCGCCGAGCAGTGCCGGTGACGATTCGCCCCAGCCGCGGTAGGGAACATGCGTCATTCGGGTGCCCGTCACGTGCATGAGTTCCTCGAGATTGAGGTGGCTCGACGTGCCCTCGCCCGGAGAACCCACGCGCATCTTGCCCGGGCTTGCCTTGGCTTCGGTGATGAACTCCTGCACGCTCTTCCAGCGCGCGTCGGTCTGCACCACCAGCAGCGGATAGTACGAGACCACGTTGATCACCGGCTCGTAGTCGTCCGGCGTCTTGAAACGCAGGTCGAGGATCTGCGGCTGGATGACGAGTGTGGAGAGCGGCGTCAGCACGATGGTGTGGCCGTCCGGCTTGCCGGTCGCAACCTCCGCGGCCGCTACCGCACCGCCGGCGCCGGTCCGGTTGGCGACCAGCACGCCCTTGGGAAACTTGCCCTTCATGCCCTCGGCGAGGAGGCGCGCGACGATGTCCACCATGCCGCCGGCCGGATACCCCGAGAGGATCGTGAGCGGGCGCTCCGGATACTGCGCTACTGCGGGCGCGGCGAACGCCAGTGCGAAAAGCCCGACCAGCACGATGCGAATCATGCTTCGTCCTCCTATTGAGTCTCGGCCGAATGGTTGGTAAACCATTTGCCGCGGTCCATTTTCCCTCTCGATCCCTCATCCCATGCCCTTCTCCCGAGGGGAGAAGGGAATCTCGAGCCTCCCCTCTCCGTTCGGGAGAGGGGCGGGGGTGAGGGGCTGGAGGGGGAAGGAGTGAGGGGCCCCGGGGCCGGCGCGAGGCAGTCAGGCTGCCATGCCCGGCCGTGCCGCCGCGGATGCAACGCCCGCGGATTCGTAGATCCAGCGGGGGATCGTGGTGCCGTTTTGCTGCGATGGTTTGAGCGAGGAGAGTGTTGACTGCGGCATGAGCTCGCGCAGGATATGCGCGCAGGACGCCGTGTGCAAGACGTCGTTGCCCGGCATGATGAACGCCGGGATCTTCATGGAAACCAATTGCTCACACGTCGCGCCGGCAGGCAAGGTGTCGGCGAAGAGGCTGTCGCGGCTATGCTCGACGATCCGAAGATACTGGTCGGTATCCTGGCGAACGAAGGTTTCGGCGAACGCGTCATCGGTTGCGATAATGGACGACCAGGGCCCGGCGTCCGGGTCGCTCCAGAATACCTTGGAACGCCGGGCCAGGTCCGCAACACCTTTCAGTCCGTGCTCGCGCACGAACGCGATGTGGCGGTCGAAATTGGCGCGGCCCCGGCTGAGCCAGTGGAATCCGCCAACCGGCCAGTGCAGCAGGAGCGCCCGGCAACGCTCCGGAAACTCCGCCGCCAGCGCGAGCGCCACCGAGCAGCCGACGCATCCGCCCAGCAGGTAAACCTGATCGATTTGGAGATGGTCGAGCAACCCCTTGGCGTGGCGTGCGCACAGCGCCCACGTGAGCGGCTCGACGCACCCGCCGGAGCCACCGGATTCGCGCCGGTCATACACGATCACGCGGAAATGGGGGGTGAGCGACTCCATCGGCCGGAAGCCCCGCCACACGCGGTCGGCCCAGCGGCGCGAGATCGAGTCGTCGAACCCGACCGGCGCGAGCAGCAGCAGCGGCGGCCCCTCGCCCAATACCTCATAGCGGGTCTTGATGCCCTGGATATCGGCGAACGGCATGATGTGTACGGCGCGGGGGCGGTTGGTTACTTCCGGAAGCTTCAAATGCTACCACACCGGCCGGGCGTTCCGGGGTCGCGGCGCAGAGTTTCGCTACTCGGAGACGTCGCCCGGCACGGCGCCGGTGCGGATCCACGACAGTATCGCCTTGATTGTCTTGGCTTCCATGCCGACGAAGCCGTGCTCGGTGAACGCCATGCACGGTTTCCCGCGGGGGTAGGCGAGACCGGTCACCGTCTGCGCCCGCGCGGACTCGCCGTGACCACGGACGCGGTCAAGGCGACGCGTTTCGCGTCGGCGGGAAGCATTCGGGCTGCGTGCGCCGCGCCGAGCGCCAGCAAATCGCGGGAACGTTTCCGCATGACCGTCCCGTTATCCGTCAGATCTTCTTGTTGCCGAGCGTCTGATGGTGGCGCTGGTGCTGCTCGTCGATCTTCTTCTGGTCCAGCGCGTCCCGGATTCTCTTCTGGACATCGTCCTGCCCGGGTGCCGAGAACAGCTTGTTGTCGTCCACCTTGAAGCGGGCCATGGTGTCGGCGTCGGCGACTTCCTGCTCGCGGGCACGTCGCCTGCGGTCCGCGAGCCAGAGCCGGAACGGCCGCAGCAGCCAGGCGAGGAGCTTCCAGAGAACGATGAGCCCGATCGCGATGGCGGCGACCGTCGTCCAGGTCCAGAAGCTCTTGCATGCCGGCGCGGACATCGGCGCAGCGAGGCAGGACGACATGTAAGCCCATGCGAACTCGATCTGCCGCATCACGTGCCTGAGGATATCCACCGGAGCTGGCTACTATTCTCCAATCACGGTTCCCGGCCGCGGTAGGGGCACTTCTCCCGGACGCAGTCGGCATAGATGTGCAGCGAATGATCGTGAATCCTGAATCCGCGGTCCTTGGCGATTTTTTCCTGCCGCTTCTCGATCTCGGCGTCGAAGAACTCCTCGACATGCCCGCACTGCACGCACACGAGATGGTCATGGTGCCCGCCGCGGTTCAACTCGAATACGGCCTTGCCCGTCTCGGTCTCGAAGTGGTGCCGGATGAGAAGACCCGCGTGCTCGAACTGGGTGAGCACGCGATAGACCGTCGCGAGGCCCGTATCGGTGCCATCCTTGGCGAGAATGCGGTAGACGTCCTCGGCGGAGAGATGCCGCACCGCGCTCTTCTCGAAGAGTTCGAGTATGCGCAGGCGCGGCAGGGTCGCCTTGAGGCCTATCGTCTTGAGATCATTGGGCGAACTCACCGCGCGCACCTGTCGGTAACCACGAGCGTCGGTTATCATATTCGCATTTACCCACCTTGCAAATCGCGGCCGCGCATGAGCGACCCGGTGATGTAGCCATGTCGCTTCGCGCCATCGTTCTCCTTTCTGTGCTGATTGCGGGCTGCCAGGCCATCCCGACCTTCCGGCCGTACAGGATGGACATCCAGCAGGGCAACGTCGTTACCCAGGAAATGCTCGCCCGGCTGCAGGCGGGCATGACGCGCAGCCAGGTGCGCTTTACGCTGGGCACGCCGCTGGTGGTGGACCCCTTCCGCGCCGACCGGTGGGACTACGTCTATCTCTATTCGAAGGGGGGCGAGGTGACGGAACAGCGCCGGTTCGCGGTGGTGTTCAAGGACGACAAGCTCGTGCGCATCGAAGGCGACGGCGTGCCGGCCGGCTCCGGCGGCACGACAGCGGCACAGAAGCAGGAGAGGTAACGCGGATATGGCACAGATCAAGCTGGTCGTGGCGGGCAGCGCCGGGCGCATGGGGCGCGCGCTGATCGAGGCGGTGCGGGGTGCGCCCGATCTCGCGCTCGCAGCCGCGCTCGAGCAGAAGGGCAATGCGCACGTCGGCGAAGCCGTGAGCGAGCGGATCGGCGCATCCGGTGGAATCCGGATCGGCGACGATATCGCAAAGGCGGTCGCGGGTGCCGACGTGTTCGTCGATTTCACACGTCCTGAGGGAACGCTCGCGCACCTTGCCGCCTGCCGCAAGCAACGCGTCAACATGGTGATCGGGACCACCGGCTTCGGGGATGCTCAGAAGAAGGAGATCGCCTCGGCCGCGCGCGACATTGCGATCGTGATGTCGCCCAACTTCAGCGTCGGCGTCAATGTCGCGTTCCGCTTGCTCGAGGTTGCGGCACGGGCGCTCGGCGGGGGCTACGACGTGGAGATCGTGGAAGCGCATCACCGGCACAAGGTCGATGCGCCTTCGGGAACGGCGCTGCGCATGGGCGACGTGGTGGCGCAGGCGCTCGGCCGCGACCTGAAGAAGCACGCGGTCTACGGGCGCGAGGGGGTGACAGGCGAGCGCAAGGACGAGACCATCGGCTTTGCCACGATCCGCGGCGGCGACCTCGTGGGCGATCACACGGTGATGTTCATCGGGGCCGGCGAGCGGCTGGAAATCTCCCACCGCGCCTCGAGCCGCGCCAATTTCGCGCTCGGCGCGCTGCGCGCGGCGCGGTTTGTCGCGAAGCAAAAAAACGGGTGGTTCGACATGGCCGACGTGCTGGGTTTCAAGTAGGGCGCGTTGCCGCGAGGCGGCGGCTCGCGTATAATTTTGTAGGTTGAGCGGGAGGGGCTGTGAGGCCCGTCCCGCTTTGTATATCTACACTTAAAATCAAGGGGTTAGCTTGTCGCGGGTTCCCGCCATCCTGGTGCTCAAAGATGGCACCGTCTTCCGCGGCACTTCCATTGGCGCGGACGGCCTGGCCGCGGGGGAGGTGGTGTTCAACACCGCCATCACCGGCTACCAGGAGATCCTTACGGATCCGTCCTACTGCCGGCAGATCGTGACCCTTACCTACCCCCACATCGGCAACACGGGGGTCAATGCCGTCGACGTGGAGTCGGACCGCATCCATGCGGCCGGACTCGTGATTCGCGACCTGCCGCTGCTCGCTTCCAGCTGGCGCAAGCAACAGGCGCTGCCCGATTTCCTCAAGCAGCATAGCGTGCCGGCGATCGCCGACATCGATACCCGCAGGTTGACGCGCATCCTGCGCGACAAAGGGGCGCAGGACGGCTGCCTGATGGCGGGGCGCGTGGACGAGGCCGAAGCGCTCAATGCCGCGCGCGGATTCCCGGGGCTGGTCGGCATGGATCTCGCCAAGGTCGTGAGCTGCGACAAGCCCTATGAGTGGGACGAGAGCGTGTGGGCGCTGGGCAAGGGCCATGGGTGCCTGGGCGAGGCGCGCTTTCACGTGGTCGCCTACGACTACGGCATCAAGCGCAACATCTTGAGAAAGCTCGTCTCGCGCGGCTGTCGCGTGACCGTGGTTCCGGCGCAAACGCCCGCCGAGCGGGCGCTCACGATGAAGCCCGACGGCGTCTTCCTGTCGAACGGGCCGGGCGATCCCGAGCCCTGCGATTACGCCATCCGGGCGATCCGCAGGTTTCTCGAGCTCGGCATTCCGACCTTCGGGATTTGTCTCGGGCATCAGCTGGTGGGGCTGGCGAGCGGGGCGAAGACGATCAAGATGAAATTCGGCCACCACGGCGCGAACCATCCGGTGCAGGACCTCGACACCGGACGGGTGATGATCACGAGCCAGAACCACGGCTTCGCGGTGGACGCCGCGACCCTGCCGCCGACCGCGCGCGTGACGCACGTGTCGCTCTTCGACGGCAGCCTGCAGGGCTTCGCGCGCACCGACCGGCCCGCGTTCTGCTTCCAGGGCCACCCCGAAGCGAGCCCGGGCCCGCACGACATGGATTATCTCTTCGACCGGTTCGCGCGCCTGATGGAAGAGCACCGCAACGTCACGCGCCACGCGCCACTCGTCTCGCAGGCGTAGCATGCCCAAGCGCACCGACATCAAGAGCATTCTCATCATCGGCGCGGGGCCGATCGTGATCGGCCAGGCGTGCGAGTTCGACTATTCGGGCGCGCAGGCGTGCAAGGCGCTGAAGGAGGAGGGCTATCGCGTCATCCTCGTGAACTCCAACCCCGCCACCATCATGACCGACCCGGAGATGGCGGATGCGACCTATATCGAGCCGGTCATCTGGCAGATGGTGGAGAAGATCATCGCGGCCGAGCGCCCGGACGCGCTGCTGCCGACCATGGGCGGCCAGACCGGGCTCAACTGCGCGCTCGATCTCGCCCGCAACGGCGTGCTCGAAAAATACGGGGTCGAGATGATCGGCGCGACGCGCGAGGCTATCGACAAGGCCGAGGACCGCGAGAAGTTCAAGAAGGCGATGGAGCGCATCGGGCTCGCGAGCCCGCGCTCCGCGCTCGCGCACAGCATGGAGGAAGCGCTGCAGGTGCAGACGATGGTGGGCTTTCCCACGATCATCCGGCCCTCTTTCACGCTCGGCGGCACCGGGGGCGGCATCGCCTACAACAAGGACGAGTTCATCGCCGGCGTCGAGCGCGGGCTCGACGCCAGCCCGACGCGCGAAGTGCTGATCGAGGAGTCGGTGATCGGCTGGAAGGAATTCGAGATGGAGGTGGTGCGGGACCGCAAGGACAACTGCATCATCGTGTGCTCGATCGAGAACCTCGATCCCATGGGCGTGCACACCGGCGACTCGATTACCGTCGCGCCGGCGCAGACGCTGACCGACAAGGAATACCAGATCATGCGCGACGCCTCCATCGCATGCCTGCGCGAGATCGGCGTCGATACCGGCGGCTCCAATGTGCAGTTCGCGGTGAACCCGAAGGACGGGCGCCTGGTGATCATCGAGATGAACCCGCGGGTGTCGCGCTCCTCTGCGCTCGCCTCCAAGGCGACCGGCTTCCCGATCGCGAAGGTCGCCGCCAAGCTGGCGGTCGGCTATACGCTGGACGAATTGCGGAACGAGATCACCGGGGGGGCCACACCCGCCTCGTTCGAGCCGACCATTGACTACGTGGTGACCAAGGTCCCGCGCTTCGCGTTCGAGAAGTTTCCCGATGCCGACGACCGCCTGACGACGCAGATGAAATCGGTGGGCGAGGTGATGGCGATCGGCCGCACCTTCCAGGAGTCCTTCCAGAAGGCGCTGCGCGGCCTGGAGGTGGGTGTGGACGGCCTGAACCAGCGCACGCGCGACCGCGAGACGCTGGAAAGAGAGCTGGGCAATCCCGGCCCCGAGCGCATCTGGTACGTCGGCGACGCGTTCGAGAATGGGCTCACGCTGGAGGAAGTAAATGCGCTGACCCACATCGATCCGTGGTTTCTCGCCCAGATCAAGGAGATCGTAGACATCGAGATGGAGCTCGACGACCGCACGCTCGCGGACATCGATGCGGGGAGAATGCAGGAGCTCAAGCGCAAGGGTTTTTCCGATCGCCGGCTCGCGCACCTGTTCAAGGCGCGGGAAGACGAGGTGCGTGCGCGGCGCATCGAGCTCGGCGTGCGGCCGGTATTCAAGCGCGTGGACACCTGCGCGGCCGAGTTCGCCACGAACACCGCTTACCTCTACTCGACCTACGAGGAGGAGTGCGAGGCCGCGCCCAGCTCCCGCCGCAAGGTCATGGTGCTGGGTGGCGGACCCAACCGCATCGGCCAGGGCATCGAGTTCGACTATTGCTGCGTGCACGCCGCGCTCGCGCTGCGCGAGGACGGATTCGAGACCATCATGGTCAACTGCAACCCGGAGACGGTCTCCACCGATTACGATACGTCCGACCGGCTCTACTTCGAGCCGTTGACGCTCGAGGACGTGCTCGAGATCGTCCACGTCGAGAAGCCGTTCGGCGTGATCGTGCAATTCGGCGGCCAGACGCCGCTCAAGCTCGCGCGCGACCTCGAGGCGAACGGCGTGCCCATCATCGGCACCTCGCCCGACTCGATCGACATCGCGGAGGACCGCGAGCGCTTCCAGAAGCTGCTCAACCGGCTGAAGCTCAAGCAGCCGCCCAACCGCACCGCGCGGAGCGCGCAGCGGGCGCTCGCGGTCGCGGAGGAGATCGGCTATCCCCTGGTGGTGCGCCCCTCCTACGTGCTGGGCGGGCGCGCCATGGAAATCGTCTACCAGCAGAGCGACCTCGAGCGCTACATGCGCGAGGCGGTAAAGGTGTCGAACGACTCGCCGGTGCTGCTCGACCGCTTCCTCAACGACGCCACCGAAGTCGACGTGGACGCGGTGTGCGACGGCAAGCGCGTCATCATCGGCGGCGTGATGGAGCACGTCGAGCAGGCCGGCGTGCATTCCGGCGATTCCGCCTGCTCGCTGCCGCCGTATTCCCTCACCCACGAGATGCAGGAGGAGCTGCGGCGCCAGACTGTCGCGCTGGCGCGCGCGCTGGAGGTGGTGGGTCTCATCAACGTCCAGTTCGCGATCCAGGACGGGGTGGTGTACGTGCTGGAGGTCAATCCGCGCGCCTCGCGCACCGTGCCGTTCGTGTCCAAGGCGACCGGCGTACCGCTCGCCAAAATCGCGGCGCGCTGCATGGCGGGCAAGGGGCTCGACGAGCAGGGCGTGGCGGGAGGGGTCGTGCCACCGTATTACTCGGTTAAGGAAGCCGTGTTCCCGTTCATCAAGTTCCCGGGCGCCGATACCATCCTGGGACCGGAAATGAAATCCACGGGGGAGGTGATGGGCGTCGGGCTGACCTTCGCAGAGGCCTTCGTGAAGTCGCAGCTCGCCTCGGGCGATGATCTGCCCGCGACCGGCAAGGTGTTCATCAGCGTGCGCGACGAGGACAAGCCGCGCACAGTCGACATTGCGCGCAAGCTCGCGCAGCTGGGATTCTCGCTGGTCGCAACGCGCGGGACAGCGGAAGTGATGGCGGCCGCCGGTCTTGCCGTGACCCCGGTGAACAAGGTGCAGGAAGGACGGCCGCACATCGTGGACATGATCAAGAACGGCGAGATCTCGCTGATCGTCAACACGGTGGAGGAAAAGCGGGTAGCGGTGCGCGACTCCTATGTCATCCGCCGCGCCGCGTTGCAGGAGCGCGTGCCGATCTTTACCACGCTCGACGGCGCGCGCGCTGCCTGCACCGGCATCGAGCAGGCGACGGAACTCCGCGCGTACGTGATGCAGGGTCTGCACGCCGGATTGCAGCGCGCGGCCGCCCCGGTAACATGATGGGCAAGATCCCGATCACCATCTCCGGCGCCGAGAGGCTGCGCGCCGAGCTCCAGGAGCTGAAGACGGTGCAGCGGCCGGCGATCGTCACTGCCATCGCCGAGGCGCGCTCCCACGGCGACATCGCGGAGAACGCCGAGTATCACGCCGCCAAGGAGCGGCAGGGATTCATCGAAGGCCGCATCTCCGAACTGGAGTCGAAGCTTGGCAACGTCCAGATCATTAATCCCGCCCTGCTCGACGCGGATGGACGCTGCGTATTCGGCGCCACCGTGGACCTGGAGGACATGAAGAGCGGGGAGGTGGTGACCTACCAGATCGTGGGCGATGACGAGGGCGACATCAAGCAGGGCAAGGTCTCGATCGGATCGCCGCTCGCGCGCGCGCTGATCGGCAAGTACCCGGGCGACGTCGCCGAGGTCCAGGCGCCCGGCGGCGTGCGCGAGTACGAGATCCTCGACGTCCGGTATATTTAGTATTGAAACGCCCGCTTGGGGCGGTAGCGTGGCTTGCGGCCGCGGCGAGGTGCGGGTTGTGGCGCGGCGGGTTCGGGGCGCGGCCGGAAGACGACCAGGATCTTTCCGATATGCTGCACCGGGCTCGCGTCGAGGGCGGCGCAGATTTGCTCGATCATCGCCGCGCGCGCATTGCGGTCATCGCCCAGCACCCGGATCTTGATCAGCTCAAGACTCTTCAGGGCGCGGTCGATCTCGCTGATGATGGCCGGCGTGAGGCCGGCCTCGCCGACCATGATCACCGGGTGCAGTGGGTGCGCGCGGGCGCGCAGCGCGCGCCGCTCCGCGGGCGTGAGTTCCTTCATGATCTCGATTCAGGCCACAGGTCAGGGCGAGTTTAGCGCCTATTACTGAGATAGGCTCTAGTCAATGGGACGAGTGCGCGGCAAAACATGGATGCAGGAGCACGTCGCCGACGCGTACGTGAAGCGTGCCCGCGCCGAGGGCATGCGCTCGCGCGCGTCCTACAAGCTCGTGCAGATTGCCGAGCGCGACCGGCTCCTCGCGCCGGGCATGTGGGTGGTCGACCTGGGCGCGGCGCCCGGGGGCTGGTCGCAGTTCGCGGCGCGGCAGGTCGCGCCCGGCGGACGGGTGATCGCGCTCGATCTCATCGAGATGCCGGGACTCGCCGGAGTGAGTTTTGTTCACGGGGATTTCCGCGACCGCGAAGTGGTCGAGGCACTTGAGCGCGCGCTGGAAGGCCGCAGGGCGGACCTTGTGCTCTCGGATATGGCCCCCAACTTAAGTGGTATTTCCGCAACCGATCAGGCGCGCGCGCTGGAGCTCGCCGAGCTGGCGCTCGAGTTCGCGTCGAAACATTTGAAACCGCAGGGTAATTTCCTGGTCAAATCATTTCACGGGGCAGGCTTCGACGATTTCGTCAAAGAGTTGCGCCGGCAGTTTCGCACGGTGAGCGTGCGCAAGCCGGAAGCTTCCAGGAGCCGATCGCGTGAGATTTACGTCGTGGCGAAGGGGTCGCGGCAACCGTGAGGGCGGGCGGCGGTATCCCTGCCGCGCTGCGCGTGAAAAGAGTCTAGAAAAAGTCTAGAATGGGATTGCTAATTAAAGGATGCCCTTGAATAACCTCGTGAAAAACATAGCGATCTGGCTGGTGATCGCGCTGGTGCTGATGACGGTGTTCAACCAGTTCAGCACGCGCCAGGCCGCCCAGAAGGCGATCGAGTACTCCCAGTTCATCGAAGAGGTGAAGCAGGGGCGCATCGCCAAGGTGACGATCGAAGGCAGGGTGTTGAAGGGCCTGAAGACGACCGGCGAGCGTTTCACCACGTATTCGCCCTCCGATCCCTGGCTGGTGTCGGATCTGCTGAAGAACGGCGTGATCATCGAGGCCAAGCCCGAAGAGGAGCCCTCGCTCCTCATGAACATCTTCGTGTCGTGGTTCCCGATGCTGCTCCTGATCGGCGTGTGGATCTTCTTCATGCGCCAGATGCAGGGCGGTGGCCGCGGCGGCGCGTTCTCGTTCGGCAAGAGCCGGGCGCGCATGCTCGACGAGTCCAACAACACCATCACGTTCGCCGATGTCGCCGGTTGCGAGGAAGCGAAGGAAGAGGTCGCGGAGCTGGTCGAGTTCCTGCGCGATCCCTCCAAGTTCCAGAAGCTCGGCGGGCGTATTCCGCGCGGTGTGCTGATGGTCGGCAACCCCGGAACCGGCAAGACGCTGCTCGCCAAGGCGATCGCGGGCGAGGCCAAGGTTCCGTTCTTCTCGATTTCCGGCTCGGATTTCGTGGAAATGTTCGTCGGCGTGGGCGCGGCGCGCGTGCGCGACATGTTCGAGCAGGCAAAGAAGCACTCACCGTGCATCGTTTTCATCGACGAGATCGACGCCGTCGGGCGCCAGCGCGGCGCGGGGCTGGGCGGTGGCAACGACGAGCGCGAGCAGACCCTGAACCAGCTGCTGGTCGAGATGGACGGCTTCGAGACCAACTCGGGCGTCATCGTGATCGCGGCCACCAATCGCCCGGACGTGCTCGACCCGGCGCTGCTGCGGCCGGGCCGCTTCGACCGCCAGGTGGTGGTGCCGTTGCCCGACATCCGCGGGCGCGAGCAGATCCTGCAGGTGCATATGCGGAAAGTCCCGATGGCGCCGGACGTCAAGGCCGACATCATCGCGCGCGGCACGCCGGGCTTTTCCGGGGCGGATCTCGCCAACCTGGTAAACGAGGCGGCGTTGTTTGCGGCACGCGCCAACAAGCGGCTCGTGGACATGGATGACTTCGAGCGCGCCAAGGACAAGATCATCATGGGCGCGGAGCGGCGCTCGCTCGTGATGCCCGAGCACGAGCGCAGGAACACCGCGTATCACGAGTCGGGGCACGCGGTCGTCGCGAAGCTCATGCCCAAGACCGACCCGGTGCACAAGGTGACGATCATCCCGCGCGGGCGCGCGCTGGGCGTGACCATGCAGCTTCCGGAGCAGGACCGCTACAGCATGGATCGCGAAATGATCCTGCAGAACATCGCGGTGCTATTCGGCGGGCGCATCGCCGAGGAAGTCTTCATGGGGCAGATGACGACCGGGGCCTCCAACGATTTCGAGCGCGCCACGGACCTCGCGCGAAGCATGGTGACGCGCTGGGGCATGAGCGATGAGCTCGGACCGATGGTCTACGGCGAGAACGAGGGCGAAGTCTTCCTCGGACGCTCGGTGACGGTGCACAAGAACGTGTCCGAGACCACGATGCAGAAGGTGGACGCCGAAATCCGTGGCATCGTCGACCGGCAGTACAAGCTGGCGCGGAAGCTGATCGAGGACCACCGCGACAAGGTCGAGACCATGGCGAAGGCGCTGCTCGAGTGGGAAACGCTCGACGCCGACCAGATCAACGACATCATGGAGGGCCGCGCACCGCGTCCCCCGAAGCCGGCGCAACCGCCGTCCCAGCCACGGGACCCCGGGCCGCAGCCGGCCGCCGCAGCCACTGCGACGCCCGCCCAGAGCGCCTGAATCGCGGGTCCTGATGTTCCTCCAGTGCGGCGCGTTCAAGCTGTCGCTTGAGCGGCCGCTCGTGATGGGCGTCGTCAACGTCACGCCCGATTCCTTCTCCGACGGCGGCCTGCACGCGAGCACCGAGCAGGCGGTCGCGCACGCCCGGCGGCTCGCAGCCGAGGGCGCCGATATCCTCGACATCGGCGGCGAGTCCACGCGACCGGGCGCGCAGGCGGTCGGGCTCGACGAGGAGCGCCGGCGCGTGCTTCCAGTACTGGTGGCGCTCGCGGGCTGCGGCGTGCCGCTCTCGGTTGACACGCGCAAGCCGGAGCTCATGACCGAGGCGTTCGCGGCCGGCGCAGCCATGGTGAATGACGTCACCGCGCTGCGCGCGCCCGCGGCGCTCGCGGCGGTGGCGCGGTCAACGGTCGCCGTGTGCCTCATGCACATGCAGGGCGAGCCCAGAACCATGCAGGAGAACCCCACCTACCGGGACGTCGTGCACGAGGTGCGCGATTTCCTGGCACAGCGCGTTGCGGCCGTGGAGCGGGCAGGTGTCGCGCGCGATCGCATCGTGGTGGATCCAGGATTCGGATTCGGCAAGACCGTCGAGCATAATCTCGCGCTGCTGCGCGCCCTCGGTGAGTTCCGGTCGCTCGGCGTTGCGCTGATGGCGGGGCTGTCGCGGAAGGCGATGCTCGGAAAGCTGACCGGGCGCGAGCCGCGGGAGCGCATCCATGGGAGCGTGGCCGCGGCGCTGCTCGCCGCGCAGAATGGCGCGCAGATCGTGCGGGTGCACGACGTGGCTGCGACCCGCGACGCCCTCGCCGTCTGGCAGGCCGTCAAAGGGTGATGCGTGATGTGCAGTGAGGGTAGAATCGCTTGATGCCCGCAACACGTCACTCCTCGCGCATGAACAGGAAGTACTTCGGCACCGACGGCGTGCGCGGCAAGGTCGGAGACCAGCCGATCACGCCCGACATCGTGATGCACCTGGGCTACGCCGCCGGCAAGGTGCTGGCGGGCCTGCCGCGCAAGGGCATGGAGCGCCCGGCGGTGCTGATCGGCAAGGACACCCGGGTCTCCGGCTACATGCTGGAGTCCGCACTGGAGGCAGGCCTTTCCGCGGCGGGCGTGGACGTGTTGCTGGTGGGTCCCATGCCCACTCCCGCCGTCGCCTATCTGACGCGCGCACTGCGTCTCTCCGCCGGCATCGTGATCAGCGCCTCGCACAACCCCTACGACGACAACGGCATCAAGTTCTTCTCGGGCAGCGGCTTCAAGCTGCCGGACGCAACCGAGCGCGCGATCGAGCGCGAGCTCGCGCGGCCGTTGAAGTGCATGCGCTCGCTGCGCCTGGGCAAGGCGCGGCGGCTCGATGACGCGGCCGGCCGCTACGTCGAATTCTGCAAGAGCGCCTTTCCCGCGCAGCTGCACCTGCGCGGCCTGAGAATCGTCATCGATTGCGCCCACGGCGCGGCCTATCACATCGCCCCGCATGTGTTTCATGAACTCGGCGCCGACGTAGAGGCGGTGGGCGTCACGCCGGACGGCTTCAACATCAACGAACGCGTCGGCGCCACCTCGCCGCAGGCGTTGCAGTCGGCGGTGAAGCGCCACAAGGCCGATCTCGGCATCGCGCTCGACGGCGATGGCGACCGCCTGGTCATGGTGGACAGCGCGGGCCGTCTCTATGACGGCGACCAGCTGCTCTACGTCATCGCGCGCCACCGCAAGCAGAAGGGCGAGCTCGCCGGCGGCGTGGTCGGCACGCAGATGACGAATCTCGCGCTGGAGCATGTACTCGAGCGCATGCGGATCCCTTTTGCGCGTGCACGCGTGGGCGACCGCTACGTGCTGGAGCTGCTGCAGCGGCGCCGCTGGCAGCTCGGCGGAGAAAACTCCGGTCACATCGTATGCCTCGACAAGCATACGACCGGCGACGGCATCGTCTCGGCATTGCAGGTCTTGCGCGCGCTCGCGGAGAGCGGCACGACGCTGGCCAAGGCCGCAGGCGCGCTTACGCTCTTTCCGCAATTCCTGGTGAACGTCGCGACCCGGCAGGGACGAGATCCCCTGGCGAGCGCCGGCGTGAAGCGCGCCGTCCGCCAGGCAGAGGCGGAACTCGACGGCGGTGGCCGCGTGTTGCTGCGTCCCTCCGGCACCGAGCCGGTGATCCGGGTCATGGTGGAGGGTCGTGACGGCGCTGCGGTCCGGCGCTGGGCGAACCACATCGCGGCCGCGGTCGGCAAAGCTGCCTGAGGCGGTTTCCGCGACGGCATATTGGACGCATCGATGCCATCGCCCGGACGCGTCTGGATTCAACGATTTGCTGCGCCGCACACAGCCGGCGCTGGTTTGACCCCCCAAGCCGGTCGCCTGTAAAATTCAAAGGTTTAGGATGGCCGGGCGGGATGCGCGTCAAGCTCGTAGCGGGTAACTGGAAGATGAACGGCAACCTGGCCTCGAGCCAGACGCTGATTGCCTCCATCCTGCCACGGCTCGCGAGCCTGGATCGGGCGCGCTACGCGGTCTGCGTTCCGTTCCCCTATCTCACCTCATCAGGGCAGGCGATGCGGGGGTCGAACGTGGCGCTCGGGGCCCAGGATCTCAGCCAGTTCGAGGACGGTGCCTATACCGGCAGCGTTTCCGGCGCGATGCTGGTGGATTGCGGCTGTCGCTACGTGATCGTGGGTCATTCGGAGCGCCGCACGGTGTTCGAGGAGCGCGACGACACGGTCGCGCTCAAGTACGCCCAGGCGGTGAAGCACCGGCTGACGGCGATTCTCTGCGTAGGCGAGTCTCTCGCGGAGCGGGACGCCGGCGCAACGGAGTCGGTGGTGGCGCGCCAGCTCGACGCCGTGATCCGGCGCTGCGGCGTCGCGGCGCTCGCGCAGGGCGTGATCGCGTATGAGCCGGTATGGGCGATCGGCACCGGCCGCACGGCGACCCCGCAGCAGGCGCAAGCGGTGCACGCATTCATCCGCAGCCGCATTGCCGCGGAAGATCGCCGGCTGGCGGAGAACCTGCCGATCCTCTACGGCGGCAGCGTTAAGGCGGGGAACGCCGCGCAGCTGTTCGCGATGGCGGACGTGGATGGCGGTCTGATCGGGGGCGCTTCCCTGGTGGCCGACGAATTCGTGGCGATCTGCGCGGCTGCGCAGGGCGCGCGGGAAATGGTGAAGACCTAGTGTGCTGTCCCGTAAACAACCTGCGAAAGTCCACGCGAGAATCGGCGCCATACTTTGTCGCAGATCCTCGCCAGGTGTCCAACCTGGCTGTGGTCTGCTTTGCGTCTGACACCGATTTCGCGGGACTTTCAGCAAGGGCCATGGAATGAGTGGGGTAGCTATGCTAAGCAGTTGCTTCCGACCAATGCGCGGTGTTCACGGGACAGCACACTAAGATGGAAACGCTGGTACTCGTAATACACGTTGTGGCCGCGCTCGCGCTGGTGGGGCTCGTCCTGCTGCAGCACGGCAAGGGCGCGGACGTCGGGGCGGCTTTCGGCAGCGGGGCCTCCGGCAGCGTGTTCGGGGCGACGGGCTCGGCGAATTTCCTGAGCCGCACCACGGCCATACTCGCGGTCGTGTTCTTCCTGACCAGCCTCGGGCTCACCTTCTACTCGACCCGCAAGACCGAGACCAAGGGCGTGATGGCCACGCAGCCGGCGGCCCCGGGGCAGTCGCTGCCGTCCCAGATTCCGCCGACAGCGCCCGCAGGGCAGGCGGCGCCTTCGCCCACGGGCTCCACCGCCCCGGCTGCGGCGGGAGAGCCGGGCTCGAAGGTGCAGGACGTACCGAAGTGACAGCAATGGCCGACGTGGTGGAATTGGCAGACACACCATCTTGAGGGGGTGGCGGCGCAAGCCGTGTGAGTTCGAATCTCACCGTCGGCACCAACAACGCAGCGACCGGGATTCCGAATCCTGATGCTAGAGAGCTACTTCCCCATCCTCATGTTCATCCTGGTCGGCATCGCGCTCGGCGTGGTGCCGGTCCTGCTGGGCGGGGGCCTCACTCGCCTCCTCGGCGTCCACCGACCGGACGCCGAGAAGCTCTCGCCCTACGAGTGCGGGTTCGAAGCGTTCGAGGACGCGCGCATGAAGTTCGACGTGCGCTACTACCTGGTGGCGATACTCTTCATCCTGTTCGACCTCGAGATCGCGTTTCTCTTTCCGTGGGCGATCGTCCTGCAGGAGATCGGCTTCTTCGGCTTCATGGCGATGATGGTGTTCCTGGGCATACTCGTCGTGGGCTTCATCTATGAGTGGAGGAAGGGCGCGCTGGAATGGGAATGAGGCCGCACTAGGACCATGAACCCGCCACCCCTGGCTACGCGCGAGGCCGTCCGCGAGCAGCGCTTCAGCAACGTCTGGACCCGGGAGCTCGACAAGATTTTTGCCGACGTCGCGCCTTATTATGACGGCGCGAACCAGGTTGCGAGCCTTGGCCTGTGGAACTGGTTCCTGCGCGGGTTTCTCGACACCATCGAGGCGCGCGCCGGCGAGAGGGTGCTCGATGTTTGTGCCGGGACCAACGCGGTCGGAATTGCGCTACTCGGGCGCGAGCCCGGCCTCGAGGTGCACGCCATCGACCGCAGCGACGAGATGCAGAAGGTGGGCCGGCGGCGCGCGGAAGCGAAAGGCTTGCGGATCCATAGCATTATCGGCGACGTTCACCGGCTGCCGTTTCCCGACGATCATTTCGACATCGTGACGCTCCAATGGGCTTCGCGGCATCTGCGCGTGCGGCAGGTGCTCGGCGAGATCCACCGCGTGCTCAAGCCGGGCGGGCGCTTCTATCACTGCGACATGCTGCGGCCCGCGAACCGCATCGTCGAAGGGCTGTATCACGGCTACCTGCGCTGCTGCCTCGCGTTTACCGGCTTCCTGTTCGGCAGCGGTCCGGCCGCTCTCAACTGCAAGGGGTACTTTATCGAGACGCTCGGGATGTTCTACTCGGCCGAGGAGCTGTCGATCGTGATGCGCGAGCTCAGCTACGAGGAAGTCGAGTTCCGGACGATACTCGCCGGCATGATCGGCTATCACCGCGGGACCAAGCCACGATCGAGCTGAAAGTACTTCGCGCCCGCGCCTGCCCTGCGTGAGGCATAGAGGGCGCTCCGTCAACTATGGACCGGGCGCGCGCCCTGGCATACCTCAATGGCAAGATTCTGGCCGCCTACAGCCGGCGCACCATCGAGTCGCTGCGCGCGGCGCTGCCATTGCGGCTGGCCTTGCGGCATCTTGAGCCGGTGCTCGCGCTCAACGTCGACAAGGAGGTGCGCAAGGATGCGCTCGTCGTCCGCTGCGCGGCCGAAGCACTTGCAGGCGGCGCGCCGCCCGGCCGCGAAGCGGTGCAGCGGCTGCTGGAGGCGACCCGGACGATCGACCGGGCGTTTCTGGACGGGCTGAGCGGATTTCCCGTGCGCATCGTCATCCGCTACGACGAAATCGCACCCCTGCGCGCGCAACGCGTGGAGCGGCTTCTCGACACTGCGTATCGCATTCTCTCCGCATGGCGAACCGAAGGCGGACTGCGACTCGCGCTGCACGCGGCTTTTCCGCGGCCGGATCTCGAGCGGCTCCTGCGCGAGATGTTGCGGCTCTACGCGCTTGAAACACGCGCGCTCGGGCGCACGGTGCGTCTGCCGACGTTGCTCATGCCGGTGGGCGAACGCGCCACAGAGCACTTGTTCTCGGTCATGAACGAGGTCGGGGCGCGCCTCGCGGTCGAGGTCGTGCGCGTGGTCTATCGTCCGGGGCGGCCCGTGCCGCAGCGAAGTGGCCGGCCTTCCGTATCGGGTTGAGGGCTGCGGCATGGGCGTTTCCACGAGCTCGGCGCAGAACGTCACGGCGCGTGCAGTCCGCGCACCAGAAAAGTGATGCAAGGCACTGATGCAGGTAAGGTTTTTTATTGACCCGATGGCTGGCCACACGGTAAAATCTTGACCTCCGAGCAGTAGAATTCCAATCCGGTATCGACCCATGGGTAGCCTCGATATCTTCGCCGACAAGGGCTTCATGACCACCACCGCGGACCAGCTCGTCAACTGGACGCGCACCGGCTCGTTGTGGCCGATGACCTTCGGGCTCGCGTGTTGCGCGATCGAGATGATGCACGCGGGCGCGTCGCGCTACGACCTCGACCGATTCGGCATCGTGTTCCGGCCGAGCCCGCGACAGTCGGACGTGATGATCATCGCCGGCACCCTGTGCAACAAGATGGCCCCGGCGCTGCGCAAGGTCTACGACCAGATGGCGGAGCCGCGCTGGGTGATCTCGATGGGCTCCTGCGCGAACGGCGGTGGCTACTACCACTATTCGTATTCGGTGGTGCGCGGCGCCGACCGCATCGTGCCGGTGGATATCTACGTACCCGGCTGCCCGCCCACCGCAGAAGCGCTGATCTACGGCATCATCCAGCTGCAAAACAAGATCAAGCGTACCAATACCATCACGCGCTGAGATGACGACGAGATCTGCAGCGCTGGTTGCGGCTCTGCAACGGGCGTGCGGCGACAAGCTGGCGGAAGTAAAGGTTGCGCTGGATGAAGTCACCATCGTGGTGACGCCGGAGCAGCTGCTCGCCACCGCGACAACGCTGCGGGACGCGCCCGAGCTCCGTTTCGAGCAGTTGATCGACCTGTGCGGGGTCGATTACCGCGAATACGGCGGTGGCGGGTCATCGGGGCCCCGCTTCGCGGTCGTCTACCACCTGTTGAGCGTCACGCACAACCGGCGGGTGCGGATGAAGGTGTTTGCAGCGGACGACGAGTTTCCGGTCGTGGACTCGGTCATCGCCGTCTGGCCGTCGGCCAACTGGTATGAGCGCGAGGCATTCGACTTATTCGGGATCGTCTTCTCCGGGCACCCGGATCTGCGCCGCATCCTGACCGACTACGGCTTCGTCGGCCACCCTTTTCGCAAGGATTTCCCGATCTCGGGCAACGTCGAGATGCGCTACGACCCCGACCAGCGGCGCGTCGTCTACCAGCCCGTCACCATCGAGCCGCGCGAGATCGTGCCGCGCGTGATCCGCGAGGAAAACTATGCCGACGTCGACGTCGATGTTGGCAAGAAGCAGTAGGCGCCCGCGCATGGCCGAGATCCGGAACTACACGATGAACTTTGGCCCGCAGCACCCTGCGGCCCACGGCGTGCTGCGGCTGGTGCTCGAGCTCGACGGCGAGGTGATACAGCGCGCCGACCCCCACATCGGGCTGCTGCACCGCGCAACCGAAAAGCTGGCCGAGCACCGGACCTACCTGCAGAACCTCCCGTATTTCGACCGCTTCGACTACACCACCATGATGTGCAACGAGCACGCCTACGTCATGGCGATCGAGAAGCTGCTCGGCATCGAGCCCCCGCTGCGCGCGCTTTACCTGCGGGTGATGTTCGACGAGATCACGCGGATCCTCGCCCACGTGTTCAGCCTCGGCGCGCATGGGCTCGACCTCGGCGCGATGACGGTGTTTCTCTACTGCTTCCGCGAGCGCGAGGACCTTTTCGATGTCTACGAGGCGGTCACGGGTGCGCGCATGCATGCGGCCTACTACCGTCCGGGCGGAGTCTACCGCGATCTGCCGGAGCGCATGCCGCAATACGCTCCATCGCCGATCCGAGGCGAAGCCGCCGTGCGCAAGCTGAACCGCAACCGCCAGGGCTCGGTGCTCGACTTCATCGAGGACTTCACCGAGCGGTTTCCGAAGTGCGTGGACGAGTACGAGACGCTGCTCACGGACAACCGCATCTGGAAGCAGCGCACCGTCGGCATCGGCGTGGTGCCACCCGAGCGGGCGCTCGCCCTCGGATTCACCGGCCCCATGCTGCGCGGGTCAGGCGTCGAGTGGGACTTGAGGAAAAAGCAGCCCTACGCCGCCTACGACCGGGTGGAGTTCCAGGTGCCGGTGGGGGTGAACGGCGACTGCTACGACCGCTACCTCGTGCGCATCGAAGAGATGCGCCAGTCGAACTGCATCGTCAGGCAGTGCATCGACTGGCTTCGCAGGAACCCCGGCCCGGTGATGGTGGACAACCACAAGATCGCGCCGCCCTCCCGGGTCGAGATGAAGACGAACATGGAGGAGCTGATCCACCACTTCAAGCTCTTCACCGAGGGCATGCATGTTCCGGCGGGCGAGTCCTACGCCGCGATCGAGCATCCGAAGGGTGAATTCGGCGTCTATCTCGTGTCGGACGGCGCGAACAAGCCCTACCGATTGAAGGTCCGCTCCCCGAGTTTTGCCCACCTCTCCTCGATGGACGAACTTGCGCGCGGCCACATGATCGCGGACGTGGTGGCAATCATCGGCACCTTCGAGATCGTGTTCGGCGACATCGACCGATGAACGCTCCGACGGTGCTGAGCCCCGGCGCGCTCGCCAGAATCGACCAGGCTGTCGCCAAGTATCCGCCGGACAAGCGGCAGTCCGCGGTGATGGCGGCGCTCACCATCGCGCAGGACGAGAAGGGGTGGCTGTCGACCGAGACCATGGGCTTCGTGGCGCAGTATCTCGGCATGGCACCGATCGCCGTCTACGAGGTTGCCTCCTTCTACACCATGTACGACTTGAAGCCGCGCGGAAGATACAAGCTCGCGCTCTGCACCAATTTGCCGTGCGCGCTGCAGGGCGCAAACGCGGCGGCGGCGCATCTGAAGAAGAAGCTCGGCGTCGGTTTCAACGAAACCACCGCGGACGGGGCGTTCACGCTGAAGGAGGGGGAGTGCTTCGGCGCGTGCGGCGACGCCCCGGTACTGCTGGTCAACGACAAGCGCATGTGCAGCGCCATGACGCCGGACAAGCTCGATGAGTTCCTGGGAGGGCTCAAGTAATGGGCCTGCCGGTTCCTCCGTTCGCGACCGACCTGTTCGGCCCGGAGGCGATCATCATGAAGGGCCTCGACGGCCTCAACTGGCAGCTGCGGGATTACGAGGCGCGCGGCGGCTATCAGGCCCTCAAGAGGATACTCGCCGAGAAGATTTCCCCCGACCAGATCATCGCGGAGGTCAAGAGATCCGCCCTGCGCGGGCGCGGCGGAGCGGGCTTCCCGACCGGGCTCAAGTGGAGCTTCATGCCGCGGCAATATCAGGGAACGAAGTACCTGGTGTGCAATTCCGACGAGGGCGAGCCCGGGACCTTCAAGGACCGCGACCTGCTGCGCTACAACCCGCACAGCGTGATCGAGGGCATCGTCATCGCCGCCTATGCCACGGGCGCCCAGGTCGGCTACAACTACATCCACGGCGAGATCTGGGAAGTCTTCGAGCGCTGCGAGCAGGCGCTCGCGGAGGCACGCGCCGCGGGCTACCTCGGACGCAATATCCTCGGCTCGGATTTCAGCTTCGAGCTCCACAACCATCACGGCTGGGGCGCCTACATCTGCGGCGAGGAGACGGGGCTGCTCGAATCGCTGGAAGGCAAGAAGGGCATGCCGCGCTTCAAGCCGCCGTTTCCCGCGAGCTACGGGCTCTATGGCAAGCCCACGACGATCAATAACACGGAAACCTTCGCGGCCGTGCCGTGGATCATTCTGAACGGCGGCGAAGCATTCCTGAACCTCGGCCGGCCCAACAACGGCGGCACCAAGATCTTCTCGGTCTCGGGCGACGTCGCGCGCCCCGGCAATTTCGAGGTGCGGCTCGGCACGCCGTTCGCACGGCTCCTCGAAATGGCGGGCGGCATGCGGGGCGGGAGGAAGCTCAAGGCGTGCATCCCGGGCGGCTCCTCGATGCCGGTGCTGCCGGCCGACGTCATGCTGAAGACCGATATGGACTACGACTCGATCGCGAAGGCGGGATCGATGCTGGGCTCCGGCGCGGTCATCATCATGGACGAGACGCGCTGCATGGTGCGCTCGCTGCTGCGCCTTTCCTATTTCTACTTCGAGGAATCGTGCGGCCAATGCACGCCTTGCCGCGAGGGCACAGGCTGGCTCTACCGCATGGTGCATCGCATCGAGCACGGCAAGGGCAGGCTCGAGGACCTCGATCTGCTCGATAACGTGTCCGACAACATCGCGGGGCGGACGATCTGCGCGCTGGGCGACGCCGCGGCGCTGCCGGTGAAGAGCTTCATCAAGCATTTTCGCGACGAGTTCGTCCATCACATCGAGCGCCAGAAGTGCCTGGTGCCGGACTACCTATGAGTGACGGGTGACGGGCGGAGCATGGTAGAGATCGAAATCGACGGGAAGAAGATGGAAGTCGCCGAGGGGGCGACGATCATGGATGCGGCCAACCAGGCCGGGATCTACATTCCCCACTTCTGCTACCACCGCAAGCTCTCCATCGCCGCCAACTGCCGCATGTGCCTGGTGCAGGTGGAGAAGGCGCCCAAGCCGCTTCCGGCCTGCGCGACCCCGGTCATGAAGGGCATGAAGGTCCAGACGCACTCGGAGCAGGCGGTGAGCGCCCAGAAGGGCGTCATGGAATTCCTTCTGATCAACCACCCGCTCGACTGCCCGATCTGCGACCAGGGCGGCGAGTGCCAGCTGCAGGACCTCGCGGTCGGCTACGGGGCAAGCGGCTCGCGCTATGAGGAGCCCAAGCGCGTGGTGACGGAAAAGGACCTCGGCCCGCTGATCTCGACCGACATGACGCGCTGCATACACTGCACGCGCTGCGTGCGCTTCGGGCAGGAGATCGCGGGCATCATGGAGCTCGGCATGATCGGCCGCGGCGAGCACGCGGAGATCATCGCCTTCGTCGGCAAGACGGTGGACTCCGAGCTTTCGGGCAACGTCATCGACCTCTGCCCGGTCGGGGCGCTCACCTCCAAGCCGTTCCGCTACAGCGCGCGCACCTGGGAGCTCACGCGCAAGCCCTCGGTCAGTCCGCACTGCGGCCTGGGGTCGAACCTCACCGTGCAGGTCAAGCAGAACCGGGTGATGCGCGTGCTGCCGCGCGAGAACGAGGCTATCAACGAGTGCTGGCTGTCGGACAAGGACCGCTTTTCCTACGACGGCCTCAATTCCACGCAGCGCCTCGCGCGGCCCATGCTGAAGCGGGACGGGACCTGGGAGGAGGTCGAATGGCAGGTCGCGCTCGAATACGTGACGCGCCAGCTGACACGTATCCGCGACCAGCATGGCGCCGGCGCCATCGGGGCGCTCGCGACGCCGCACCAGACGCTCGAGGAGCTCTACCTGCTCGGCAAGCTCGCGCGCACGCTGGGCTCCGGCAACGTGGACTTCCGGCCGCGCCAGTCGGATTTCAGCGCCGACACCCGGCTCGCTGGCGCGCCCTGGCTCGGCATGAGAATCGCGGAGATCGGTGCGCTCGACCGGGCGCTCGTGGTCGGATCCACGCTGCGCAAGGACCATCCGCTGATCACGCACCGGCTGCGGCACGCGGCGCGGCGACAGTTGCAGGTCACCCTGATCCACCCCGCTGACGACAACCTCCTCATGCCGGTTGCCCACAAGGCGATCGTCGCGCCCGCCGCCATGCCTGACGCCCTTGCGCAGGTGGTGAAAGCGGCGGCGGAGCGGAAGGGGGTCGCGCTGCCGCGATCCGTGAGCGGTGCCATCGGCGGCGTCGCGGTGTCCGATGCCGCACGCCACATTGCGGCGAGCCTCATCGCGGGCAAGAACGCGGCCATCCTCCTCGGCAACCTCGCGCAGCACCATCCAGCCGCCGCCCAGCTGCACCTGCTGGGCCTCGCACTGGCCGAAGTGGCCGGTGCGCGGTTCGGTTTCCTGGGAGAAGCGGCGAACAGTGTGGGCGGCTACGTTGCGGGCTGCGTACCGGCGGGCACCCCGGCAGGAATGAACGCGCGCCGGATGCTCGACGAGCCGCGCAAGGCGTATCTCCTGCTCGGTGTCGAAGCGGAACTCGACACGCACGACCCGCAGCGGGCGCTGGCGGCGCTCCGTTCCGCGGAGCTGGTGGTCGCCATGAGCCCGTACCAGCACCGGGCGACGGAATACGCGCACGTGCTGCTGCCGATCGCACCCTTCACGGAGACCGCCGGGACGTTCGTCAATACCGAGGGCACGGTGCAGAGCTTCGAAGGCGTCGTGCGGCCGCTCGGCGAGGCGCGTCCGGCGTGGAAGGTGCTGCGCGTGCTCGGCAACCTGCTCGCGCTGGACGGCTTCGACCACGACAGCCCGGAGGACGTGCGGCGGGAGGCGCTGGGTGGAAAGAGCGTCGAAGCGATGCTGAGCAATGACCTGAAGGATCCGCATCTCGACGCGGTCGCGCCGCCGCGTGCGGTCGGAATCCAGCGCATCGGGGAGGTCCCCATTCATGCGGCGGATGCCATCGTGCGGCGGTCGCAGACGCTGCAGCAGACACGGGACGCGGCTGCACCGGTGGCGTGGATGAACCGTGCTCTCTTCGAGAGCCTCGGCTTGCGCGAGGGTGACGCGCTACGCGTGCGGCAGGACGAGGGCGAGGCGCTGGTCAATGCGGCGGTCGACAACCAGCTCCCGGCCGGATGCATCCGGCTGGCGGCGGCGCGGCCGGAAACCGCGGCGCTGGGCGCGATGTTCGGCATGGTGAGCGCGGAGCATGTGCCCGCGCAGCGCAGGGTGGCGGTGTGAGCACGCTGCTGCAACCTTTCGTCAACCTCGGCACCTGGCTGTGGGGGCTCCTCGCCGCGATCGTGGTGTGGATCGTCGGCCACGAGTTCGCGCCGGCGGTGCTCTACGCGATCAAGATCCTGCTCCTGATCGTCTGCATCGTGGTGCCGCTCCTGCTGAGCGTGGCTTACCTCACCCTGTGGGAGAGGAAGCTCATCGGCTGGATCCAGGTGCGCATCGGGCCCAACCGGGTCGGGCCGCTGGGCTTGCTGCAGCCGATCGCGGACGGCTTGAAGCTCCTGGTGAAGGAGATCATCGTCCCGACCGGGGCCAACAAGTTCCTGTTCGTGCTGGCGCCGGTCATGGCGATCATGCCGGCGATGGCGGCGTGGGCGGTGGTGCCGTTTGCCCCGGAGCTGGTGCTCGCGGACATCGACGCGGGGCTGCTCTACATCATGGCGATCACCTCGATGGGCGTATACGGCATCATCATCGCCGGCTGGGCCTCGAACTCGAAGTACGCGTTCCTTGGGGCCCTGCGCTCCGCGGCCCAGATGGTGTCGTACGAGCTGGCGATGGGGTTCGCGCTCGTGTGCGTGCTGATGGCGGCGCAGAGCTTGAACCTCGGCGACGTCGTGCGCATGCAGCAGGGCAACTGGGGTTTCCTCAACTGGTTCTGGATCCCGCTGTTCCCGATCCTCCTCGTTTATCTCATCTCCGGCGTGGCGGAGACCAACCGCGCGCCGTTCGACGTCGCGGAAGGCGAGTCCGAGATCGTGGCCGGTTTCCACGTCGAGTACTCGGGCATGACCTTCGCGGTGTTCTTCCTCGCCGAATACGCGAACATGATCCTGATCTCCACGCTCACCTCGGTCATGTTCCTCGGCGGGTGGCTGTCGCCGGTGCCGGTGGTGGTGGCGGACGCGGTCGGGCTGCCCTGGCTTGCGGCCGACAGCTTCGGCTGGCTGCTGGTCAAGCTGTTCCTCGTGGTGTCGAGCTTCCTGTGGTTCCGCGCCACCTTCCCCCGCTACCGCTACGACCAGATCATGCGGCTCGGGTGGAAGGTGTTCCTGCCGCTCACCATCCTGTGGATCGTGGTGCTGGGCGCGTGGATGCAGACCCCCCTCTGGGTATGGTGGAAGTGATGGTTGAGCGCATCCGCCGCTTCTTCCGCACCTTCCTGCTCGTCGAGCTGGTGAAGGGCATGGCGCTCACCGGCCGGCATCTCTTTCGCCGCAAGATCACGGTGCAGTACCCCGAGGAGAAGACGCCGCTGAGCCCGCGCTTCCGGGGGCTGCACGCGCTGCGCCGCTACCCCAACGGCGAGGAGCGCTGCATTGCCTGCAAGCTGTGCGAGGCGGTGTGCCCGGCGCTCGCCATCACCATCGAGTCCGAGCAGCGCACCGACGGCACACGCCGCACGACGCGCTACGACATCGATCTCACCAAGTGCATCTTCTGCGGCTTCTGCGAGGAGTCGTGCCCGGTGGATTCGATCGTGGAAACCCACATCCTCGAGTATCACGGCGAGGAGCGGGGCGATCTCATCTACACCAAGCCGATGCTGCTCGCGGTGGGCGACCTCTACGAGGAGAAAATCGCGAAGGACCGCGAGCAGGACGCCGCCTACCGATAACAACAATGACGTTGAGCCAGGCAGTCTTCTACCTCTTCTCCGCGATCCTGGTGTTCGCGGCGCTGCGCGTGATTACCGCGCGCAACCCGGTGCACGCGGCGCTCTGGCTGGTGCTGGCATTCTGCACCTCGGCCGCGATCTGGATGCAGCTGCAGGCGGAATTCCTCGCCATCGTGCTGGTGCTGGTCTACGTCGGGGCGGTGATGGTGCTGTTCCTGTTCGTGGTGATGATGCTCGACATCAACATGGCGCGGCTGCGCCAGGGCTTCTGGAGCTACCTGCCGCTGGGCGCATTTGTCGCGCTGCTGCTGGTCGCCGAGATGGTGCTCGTGCTGGGCGGGCGCTACGCCGGGTTCTACGAGGTGCCGCCCCCGCCGCCGCTCGCCGCGGGCTACAGCAACACCAAGGAGCTCGGGCGCCTGGTCTACACCGAGTACGTCTACCCGTTCGAGATCGCCGCGGTCATCCTGCTGGTGGCGATCGTCGCGGCGATCGCGCTGACGCTGCGCCAGCGCAAGGAGAGCAAATACCAGGACCCGACGCAACAAATCAATGTCAGGCGGGAAGACCGGGTCCGGATCGTGTCGATGCCGTCGGAGAAGAAAGAACAAGGGCACCCCGAATGATCTCGCTGTCGCATTACCTCGTGCTGGGCGCAATCCTGTTTGCGATCGCGGTGATCGGCATCTTCCTCAATCGCCGGAACATGATCGTGCTGCTGATGGCGATCGAGCTGATGCTGCTCGCCGTCAACATGAATTTCGTGGCGTTCTCGCACTTCCTGGACGATCCCTCGGGCCAGGTGTTCGTGTTCTTCATTCTGACCGTCGCCGCCGCCGAGTCGGCGATCGGGCTGGCGATCCTGGTCGCGCTGTTCAGGAACCTCAACACGATCGACGTCGAGGAGCTGGACAGTCTCAAGGGATGAGGCGTGACCCGTGACCGGTGACCCGTGACTAGAATGCAGCTGCTCTACTTGGTTATTCCGCTGGCGCCGCTGGCGGGGGCGCTCGTTGCCGGCCTGTTCGGGCAGGTGACCGGGCGCCGCGGCGCGCACGGGGTGACCATCGCCGGCATGCTGGTCTCGACCGTCGCGGCGGCGGCGGTCTTCGTCGACGTGCTGAACGGCAATACCTACGACGGCCCGGTCTATACCTGGCTCGTGTCGAGCGACATCGACTTCGAGATCGGCTTTTTGATCGACCGCCTCTCCGCCACGATGATGCTGGTGGTCACCTTCGTGTCGCTGATGGTGCACGTCTACACCATCGGCTACATGGCCGACGATCCCGGCTACCAGCGCTTCTTCAGCTACATCTCGCTGTTCACCTTCTTCATGCTGATGCTGGTGTCGGCGAACAACTTCCTCCAGCTCTTCTTCGGCTGGGAGGGCGTGGGGCTCATGTCCTACCTCCTGATCGGGTTCTGGTACGAGCGCCCGAGCGCGACCTACGCCCAGCTGAAGGCCTTCCTGGTGAACCGGGTCGGCGATTTCGGCTTCCTGCTGGGCATCGCGCTGGTGCTCATGTACTTCGGCACCCTCGATTACGCGACCGTGTTCCAGGCCGCGCCCACCCTTGCCGGCAATACCATCGAGATCCTGCCCGGCGCGGCGTGGTCGCTCATGACGGTGATCTGTCTTCTGCTCTTCGTCGGCGCGATGGGCAAGAGCGCGCAGTTTCCGCTCCACGTGTGGCTGCCGGACTCGATGGAGGGCCCGACCCCGATCTCGGCGCTGATCCACGCCGCGACCATGGTGACGGCGGGCATCTTCATGGTGGCGCGCATGTCGCCGCTCTACGAGCTCTCGGAGACCGCGCTGTCGGTGGTGATGGTGATCGGAGCGATCACCGCGCTCTTCATGGCGCTGGTTGCGATCGTGCAGAACGACATCAAGCGCGTCGTCGCCTACTCGACGCTGTCGCAGCTGGGCTACATGACCGTCGCCCTCGGCGCCTCCGCCTACGCTGCCGGCATCTTCCACCTCGTCACTCACGCCTTCTTCAAGGCGTTGCTGTTCCTCGCCGCGGGGTCGGTGATCATCGCGCTGCACCATCAGCAGGACATGCGCAAGATGGGCGGGCTGCGGAAGTACCTGCCGGTCACCTACTGGACGCTGCTGATCGGGGCGATTGCAAGCGCGGGCATTCCGGGGTTTTCGGGCTTCTTCTCGAAGGACGCGATCATCGAAGCGGTGCACCTGTCGCGCACGCCCGGCGCGGGCTTTGCCTACTTCTGCGTGCTGACGACCGTATTCATCACCGCGCTCTACACGTTCCGGCTGGTGTTCATGACCTTCCACGGCCCCGAGCACTTTCACGGGGAAGAGGAGCACCACGGCGGTCACCAGCCGCATGAATCTCCGGCGGTGGTGACGGTGCCGCTGGTCCTGCTGGCGATCCCATCCATTTGCGTGGGCTGGCTGATCGGGCCCGCCCTGTTCGGCGGCTATTTCGGAGACGCCATCGTCACCGCGCCCGCGCACGACGTCCTGGCGCAGATGGGGCGCGACTTCCACGGGGTCTGGGCGATGATCGTACACGCTTTCGGCACAGCGCCATTCTGGCTCGCTGTCGCGGGCATCGCCGCCGCGGCCTGGCTCTACCTTCTGCGGCCGGACCTGCCCGGGGTCATCCAGGGAAAGGTGGGGATCCTCCACACCATACTCGAGCGCAAGTACGGGTTCGACGAGGCCTACCAGTGGCTGTTCGGCGATGGCGCGGTGCGCTTCGGCACCGGGCTGTGGAAGGGCGGCGACATGGCGGTGATCGACGGCGTTTTCGTCGACGGCTCGGCGCGCGCGGTGGGCTGGGTCGCGGCGGTGATCCGCTACCTGCAGTCCGGGTTCATCTACCACTACGCTTTCGCCATGATCATCGGCGTCCTGGTGCTGCTGACCCTGATGTTCATCGGCTGACGAGCTTCGAACTCATGAACCGGCATCGCGAAGCTCGTCCCTCACCCCCGCCCCTCTCCCGAGCGGCGAGGGGAGATATCAGCTGCAAACACGCTGCGGCGCGTTTGCAAGGGACTCGGTAGGCGCCATGCTCGGCTTCAACCTGCTCAACCTTGCGATCTGGATCCCGATCTTCGCCGGCGCCGCGGTGCTCGCGACGGGCTCCGACCGCAACGCCGGGACCGCGCGCGTGATCGCGCTCGTAGGCGCCGTGCTCGGGTTCGTGGTGACGCTGCCGCTCTACGCGCAGTTCGACCCGCAGGCGAGCGGATTCCAGTTCACCACGCTGCGGCCATGGATCGAGACCTTCAACGTCAACTACCACCTCGGCATCGACGGCGTATCGCTGCTCCTGATCCTCCTCAACAGCTTCACGACCGTGCTGGTCGTGATCGCCGGCTGGGAGGTGATCCGGGAGCGCGTCGCCCAGTACCTGGCGGCGTTCCTCATCCTGTCCGGGCTCATGAACGGCGTCTTCTGCGCCCTCGACGCGCTGCTGTTCTACGTATTCTTCGAGGCGACGCTGATTCCGATGTTCGTCATCATCGGCGTGTGGGGCGGCCCCAACCGCGTCTACGCGGCCTTCAAGTTCTTTCTCTACACGCTGGCGGGGTCGTTGCTCTCGCTGGTGGCGCTGATTTACCTCTACAACGTCTCGGACGGCAGCTTCTCGCTGCTCGACTACTACCGGCTGCCGCTCGCGCTGGTGCCGCAGGTACTGATCTTCATCGCGTTCATGACGTCGTTCGCGGTCAAGGTGCCGATGTGGCCGGTGCACACCTGGCTGCCGGACGCGCACGTGGAGGCCCCGACCGGGGGCTCGGTGGTGCTCGCCGCGATCATGCTGAAGCTCGGCGGCTACGGCTTCATCCGGCTGTCGCTGCCGATCGTGCCCGACGCGAGCCAGACGCTCGCCGGCTTCGTGATCGCGCTCTCGCTCGTCGCGGTGGTCTACATCGGGCTGGTTGCGCTGGTGCAGGCCGATCTCAAGAAGCTGATCGCGTATTCCTCGATCTCGCACATGGGGTTCGTCACGCTCGGCATCTTCATCTTCAATCCGCTCGGGCTCGAGGGCGCCATCATCCAGATGATCTCGCACGGCTTCATCTCGGGCGCGCTGTTCCTGTGCGTGGGCGTGCTCTACGACCGCATGCACTCGCGCCAGATCGCCGATTACGGCGGCGTGGTCAACACCATGCCCGTGTTCGCGGCGCTGTTCATGCTGTTCGCGATGGCGAACGCGGGGCTGCCCGGCACCAGCGGCTTCGTCGGCGAGTTCATGGTGATCCTGGGCTCGGTGAGGACCAATGTCTGGTACGCGGCCGCCGCCGCCACCACGCTGATATTCGGCGCGGCCTATACCCTGTGGATGTACAAGCGCGTGATTTTCGGCGCGGTTGCCAACCCGCACGTTGCCGCCCTCTCGGACCTCGACGGGCGCGAGCGGCTCGTCCTGGGGCTGCTCGCGCTGGCGGTGCTGGTGATGGGGGTCTGGCCCAATCCGTTCGCGGAGGTGCTGCATACCTCGGTGAACGATCTCCTCGCCCACGTCGCCCAGAGCAAGCTGAGGTAGCGCGATGAACTACATCACGCCGCTCCTGCCCGCCTATCCCGAGGTGTTCATGCTCGTCATGGCGTGCGTGATCCTGATCGCGGATCTGTTCATTTCGGATACGCGGCGCGTCGTGACCTACGGGCTCACCCAGGCGACCCTCGCCGGCTGCTTCCTGATCACCTATCTCACCGCGACGATCGAGCCGGTCACCACCTTCAGCGACATGTTCGTGGACGACCTCATGGCGGACGTGCTGAAGCTGCTGGTGTACCTCGCGGCCATGGTGATGCTGGTCTACTCGCGGCCCTACCTCACGGCGCGCGGCCTGTTCCGCGGCGAGTTCTTCGTGCTCGTGCTGTTCGCCACCCTGGGCATGATGGTGATGATCTCGGCCAATCACCTGCTGACGCTCTACCTCGGGCTGGAGCTCCTGACGCTCGCGCTCTACGCGCTGGTGGCGCTGCAGCGCGATTCCGCGGCCGCGACCGAGGCCGCGATGAAGTACTTCGTCCTCGGGGCGCTTGCCTCGGGCATGCTGCTCTACGGCATGTCCATGCTCTACGGGGCGACGGGGACGCTCGGCATCACGCAGCTCGCGGAGATCGTCCTCGCCGGCGGCGCGCGCGACGTGGCGCTGGTGTTCGCGCTGGTATTCGTCGTCGCCGGAATCGGCTTCAAGCTCGGCGCGGTGCCGTTCCACATGTGGGTGCCGGACGTCTACCACGGCGCCCCGACCGCGGTGACGGTGTTCATCGGGTCGGCGCCCAAGCTGGCGGCGTTCGCATTCATGATGCGGCTGCTGGTACAGGGGCTCGGCGCCGAGCAGCTGCTCGAGGAATGGAGCCAGATGCTGATGGTGATGGCGGCCGCATCGCTCGCGATCGGCAACGTGACCGCGATCGTCCAGACCAACCTCAAGCGGATGCTCGCCTACTCCACGATCGGGCACATGGGATTCCTGCTGCTGGGCATCCTCTCGGGTGATCTCGTCGGCTACGGCGCCAGCATGTTCTACGTCGTGGTCTACGTGCTGATGAACCTGGGCGCGTTCGGCATGATCCTGCTGCTCTCGCGCACGGGTTTCGAGGCGGAGAACCTCGATGACTTCAGGGGCCTGAACCAGAGGAGCCCGTGGTACGCCTTCCTCATGCTGCTGCTCATGTTCTCGATGGCAGGCGTGCCGCCGACGGTGGGCTTCTATGCAAAGCTTGCCGTGCTGCAGGCGGTCATCAGCGTCGGCGCGTGGTGGTCGATCCCGCTCGCGGTGTGGGCGGTGCTGTTCTCGCTGATCGGCGCCTATTATTACCTGCGGCTGGTGAAGCTCATGTACTTCGACGCGCCCGTGGACACGGCCCCCATCACCCCGCGCCTCGACGTGCGCGTGGTCCTGAGCGTGAACGGCCTGGCGATGCTGGCGTTCGGCATCTTTCCCGAGTGGCTCATGTCGTGGTGCAGTTACTCGATCCAGGCTTCGCTCTAGGGGACGCACACAATTTTCGAGCAGAACTGTAGCCAAAAATTGTGTGCGTCCCCATTTTGTGAAGAAACCTGATTTCACCGAGCGCACGCTGAGCTCCCGGACTGTCTACCGGGGCCGGCTGCTGCACGTGCTGGAGGACGAGGTGCGGATTGCCGACGGGCGCCGCGCGCGCCGCGAGTACATCCGGCATCCGGGGGCGGTCATGATCGTGCCGTTGCTCGATCGCGCGACTGTCGTGCTGGTGCGCCAGTATCGATATCCCCTGCGCCGCCACTTCTACGAGATACCGGCGGGCAAGATCGATCCCGGGGAAACGCCGCTGCGGACGGCGCGCCGAGAGCTGCGGGAGGAATGCGGCTACCGGGCCGGGACGTGGCGCCGCCTGACGACCATCCACCCCTGCATCGGCTACTCCGACGAGCGCATCGAGCTCTACCTCGCGCGGGGGCTTACCCATGTGGGCGAAGCGCCCGACGACGGGGAGCTGCTCGAGGTGGTGCCGATGAAGTTCGCCGCGGCGCTGCGCTGGGTGGAGCAGGGGAGGATCACCGACGAGAAGACCATCATCGGCCTCCTGTGGGTCAAGCAGTACCTGAAACGGTGAGCCGCGACCGGTAACCGGTCAGGCCGCGTTGGCCTTGCCGCTGCCGCCTTCGCTGGCGTTGCTGTCGGGTTCCGCCGCGCTGTCCTTCTGGTCGAGCGGAATCGGGCGCTGGAACAGGTAGCCTTGCCCGAAGTGGGTGCCCATGCCGAGGAGCAGGTTGAGCGCCTCGGGCGTCTCCACCCATTCCGCGATCACCTGCTTGTCGAGGCCGTGGGCGATGTCGTTCAGCGCCCGCACGAAGATGCGGCTGCCCTCGTCGGCTGCCAGGTCGCGGATGAAGCCGCCGTCGATCTTCAGGTAGTCGACGTCGAAGCGCTTCAGGTAGTAGAACGAACTGAACCCCGCGCCGAAATCGTCGAGCGCGAAGCGGCAGCCCATCTCCTTCAGGCGCCGGATGAAGTTGATCGTGACGTCGATCTCCGACATCGCCGCGGTTTCCGTGATCTCGAACACCAGCTGGTTCGGGTGGACGCCGCTCGAATGCAACAGCGAGTGGAAGCGGCGTATCCACTGCTGGTCCGAGATCGAAACCCGCGACAGGTTGACGAAGTAGCGCAGCTTGCGGTTGGCCTGTCCGCTCGCACGCAGGTAGGCGAGCAGCTTCTCCACCACCCGCAAGTCGATTTCCTGGATCACGCCCATGGATTCGGCGAGCTCGATGAAGTTGCCGGGCAGGATGTAGCCGCCGTCCTCGCCGCGCATGCGCACCAGCACCTCGTGGTGCACCGCCTCGTGGTCCTTCAGGCGCACCACCGGCTGCTGGAACAGGACCAGGCGGTCCTGGTCGAGCGCGTCGCGCAGTTTCTTCGTCCAGTGGACGCGCTTGTGGGTCGTGCGCAGGTTTTCGGACGCCTGGTCGAACAGTACGTGGCGGTTGCGCCCGCGATCCTTGGCTTGGTACATCGCAATGTCCACGTTCGAGAGCAGCGCGAGCGTGTCCCCGCCGTGGAAGGGGTAGAGCGCGACGCCCGCGGACGCCGCCAGGTTCGAGATCACCTTGTCGTCCGCGGCCTGGAAGCGGTAGTGCCGCACCGCGTCGAGCGCCTTTTCGGCGACCTCGATCGCGTCCTTGCGCAGGGCCGCGGGCAGGTGGATCGCGAACTCGTCGCCGCCGAGCCGGAACAGCTCGGCCGTCAGGCTGCGCGTGACGTCGCGCAGCACGCTCCCGACCCCGACGATCAGCTGGTCGCCGGTGCGGTGCCCGAAATGGTCGTTCACGTACTTGAAGTGATCGATGTCGAGAAAGAGCAGCGCGCCGACGCCGCCCGACTGCAGCGCCGACTCGATGCGCCGCTGCAGGCACAGGCGGTTCGGAAGATCGGTCAGCGAATCATGCAGCGCGAGGTGCTCGATGCGCTGCGACGCCAGGTGCTCCTCGGTGATGTCGCGCGCGGTGCCGCGGATGCCGAGCATGGCGCCGTTGTCGTCGAGCACCACGCGGGCGTTGATGCCGATCCAGCGGTCTTCCCCGGTATGGGTGATGAGCCGGGTCACGTGATGCTTGATCTCGCCGTCGCGCTTCAGTGTCGCCAGGAAGCGGCGGTTGGCGACATGGGAGTCTCCGGACTCGAAATCAAAGAAGCAGCGCCCGATCAGGTCCTTGGGCGCGACGCCGAAGATCGCGTTGGCGGCGGTGTTGAGATAGGTGAAGCGCCCGAAGGAGTCGGTTGTCCAGATGAGGTCGTGCGAGGTCTCGACCAGGTCGCGGTAGCGGTTCTCGCTCTCCAGCAGGAGTTGGATGACGCGCCGCTTCTCGGCGAGCGACTTGCGGATCGTCGCCAGCTCCTTGCTGGCCTTGTCGCTCGTGGTGGCGAGGCCGGAGCCCGCCAGGCGGTCGATCAGTTCGCGCGAATAGCGCCGGTGCCCGCCGTGCGTGCGGCTCGCGACCAGCACGCCTTGCTCGTCCCAGCGCCGCAGCTTCTGGATCGGAATGGCGAGCATCTCGGACACCTGCTGGATGCTGTATTCCGTGGACGGATCGCTCACGCCCTCTCCCCTGATCAACTCGGGCTTTCTGGCAGCGGCCGGCGGCCGTGCCCCATTGCGTGCTAACTGGCTCATAAGTCTATCAAATCCCTCATTTGCTTGCCAACCGGCGCGCCATGCCCGCGCGCGTCTGCCACGTGAGGCCCCTCACGGATCGCCGGATCCCGTCCTCGAGGCGCCCGGCGTCCAGCACCGGGTTGCGGCTTGCCGCGAACTTCCCCCCGGCGCGCGCCTGGGCGTCGGACGGCTCCTGGAACATCGCCCGATACGCGAGCTGCCGTGCGAGCTGGGTCGTGCCGAGCCCGAGATACGCCGGATGGTCGCGGATGACCGCATCCTCGCAGGCGCCGCTGTGGTGGCGGTGGCTCGACCAGCGGTAGTGCGCCGGACCCGGGACGAGGTGCGCCTGCACCGGGGCGGTCTCGATCGCGCGGTAATGCCCGAGCACCTCTTCCTCGTTGCCGAGTGTCGTGATCCCCGGCGCCTGCGCCCAGAACTCGCCGCTGCGCTGGTAGGTGTAGTTCACGTACTCCACGTAATGCGCGCCGAGCCTGTTCAGCAGCCGCGCCAGTCTGGTCTCCGAGTCCAGACTGGCGAGGAGCTGCACATGATCGGGCATCAGCACGTATGCGTGGATCGCGCACTCGCAACGCTCCGCGGCGTCCTTCAGGCAATCCAGGTACACCAGGTAGTCCTCGTCGTTGAAGAAGCACGGCATACCGTCGCTCTTGCGCTGCACCACATGGCGCGGCGTTTCCATCATCGTGGACATGGAGCGGACAATCATGGCGCGTTCCCCGGCGAGGACGGGGCTCAGTGGATCTGCTGGGACTCGTTCAGCCCGTTCTGGCGCGACACCAGACGCTGCATCAACTTGAGATCGCGCGAGTTGAGCTTCAACGCGCTGTCCACCCAGATCTGCACGACGTCGAGCAGCTCCGAGAACTCGATGCGCTGCACGCGGCGGCGCACCTGCGTCAGCGCGGCGAACCCGTTGCGGCTGCGGCTGCGGCGCCGGACCAGGGCCGCGACCTCGGCTTCGCCGTTGCCGTTCTCGGCCACCACGTCGACGACGCCCTGCGCGGCCATCTCCTCGGCGGTGTAGATCTTGCCGCTGGTGATGATCTCCTCCGCGCCGCGCTGCCCGATGCGGCGCTCGAGGAACGAGTAGGCGCCCATGCCCGGGAACAGGTTGAAGATGATCTCGGGGAAGCCGAAGCGCGCGTTCTTCTCGGCGATCAGCACGTCGCTCGAGAGCGCCGCCTCGAAGCCGCCGCCGAGGCAATCGCCCTGCACCAGGGAAACCGTGGTGAGCGGCAGCTCGTGGCCGATGTATTGCCGGTAGAGCACGTCGATGCAGGCCCGTCCGTAGCGCAGCAGCCCCTGGCGGTCGTGCGCGTCGATCAGCTGCTTGAACAGGTCGAGGTCGCCGCCGAGATTGAACACGCCCGGATTGCCCGAGGCGAGCACCACGTACTCGATCGGGTGCTCCTCACCGTAGCAGTCGATGGTCCCGCCGGTGCCGGTGAGATATTCCTGAAACGCGCGGATATCGGCGAGCAGCGCGGGGTTGAAGCAGGGCCGCGGCTCGGGCGCCCAGCGCATCCACATGGCACGCGTGGCCTTGTCGAAATTCGCGCGCAGCTGCGGCGAGAAGCTCATTTCGACGCCGGTGCTGATCGGTTGCGTTGCGGGTAGTTGGCGTGCTTCGAGTACTGCTGATGGGACATGCATATCCATGACGGCGCTCCCTCGGAGAAAAAGCGGGTTGAACAAACAACTTATGCTTCAAACCACGCTTCGATTAGAAAGGAAGTACGTATGAGAAAGCAAATCTAACATTCTGATAGATTTTCATTTTTCGATTTAGAAACAGGGGGTAACGAGACCCGGTCTGAAGTGCCGCCCGGCGCCCGGAATGTGCCTTTTGTCGCGGATCGCGCAACACCGGTACGCCTCTGCGGGGCCACCCAAATTGACGTCGTGCGGCCCGCTAATTGATAATCAGCATTAACTATAACGAGTAAGTTCTTGTGCCTACCCGTTTTTTAAGATTCCTCGTTCGCGCGTTGTTTCGGGTTCGGGTGGAGGGGGACCTCACCCAGCTTCAGGCCGGTCGCGTGCTGATCGTTGCCAACCACGATTCCGCGCTGGACAGCGCACTCCTCGGGCTGTTCCTGCCCGGGGTGGTCACGATCGCCGACTCCGGCGAGGGCCTGCGGCACTGGCTGGCGCGGCTGCTGATGCGAGTGGTGCCGCATGTCGTTCTGAATCCGCAACACCCCCTGGCGCTGAAGCGGTTGATCCGGCTCGTGGTGCGCGGGCGCCCGGTGCTGGTTTTCCCGCAAGGCCCGCCCACACCCACGGGGAGCCTGACCAAGGTCTACGACTCGGCGTCGGTCATCGCTGCGCGCTGCAATGCGTGGATCGTCCCGGTCCGCATTTCGGGAACCCTCTACTCCCGTTACGCGGCGGTCGGCGGCCGGTTTCCGAGGCGGCTCTTCCCGCAGGTCACCATCACGGTCCTGCCGGGGCGGCGTCTGCCGGCCCAGCTGCAAGTGCCAGGGAAGGCGCGGCGCCGCCGCCTGGCAGACGAACTGCTGCGGATCATGCAGCACATGATGTTCGCCTCGCGGCCGCCGGCGACGCTGTTCCAGGCGCTGGTCGATGCCGCGGAATTGCACGGGCATGGCACGCTCATCCTGGAGGACACGCAGCGGCATCACTCCTACCGCGACATCATCAAGGCGAGTCTCGCGCTGGGGCGCCTGGGCGGCCGGCTGGCGGGAGAGGGGGAGATCGTCGGGGTGATGATGCCCAACCTTGCGACGACAGCCGCGCTCCTCATCGGGCTGGGCGCGATGCGGCGCACACCGGCTCTCCTCAATTACACCGCCGGGCCCGACGCGCTGCGCAGCGCCTGCATCGCCGCCGGGATCAAGACCCTCATCACCTCGCGCCGCTTCGTCGAGGTCGCGCGGCTGGGGAATTCGGTCGCGGCGCTTTCCACGCTCCGCATCGTCTACCTGGAGGACCTGCGCGGGCAGTTCGGCGTGCTCGACAAGCTGTGGCTGATCGGATGGGCACTGTGGCACCCGCGCGCCGCGATGCCCAAGGGCGACCCGGAGGACACCGCGGTGGTGCTGTTCACTTCCGGCTCCGAGGCGCGCCCCAAGGGTGTGGCGCTCTCGCACCGTGCGCTGCTCTCCAACATCGCGCAGATGGGTGCCGTCATCGACTACGGGCCGAACGACACCTTCCTCAACTCGCTGCCGATGTACCACTCCTACAGCCTGACCGCGTGCACGCTGCAGCCGCTGCTGACCGGTACCCGCAGCTACCTCTACACCACGCCGCTGCACTACAAGGTGATTCCGGAGCTCGCCTATACGCGCGGCTGCACCTACGTCTTCGGCACCAGCACCTTCCTCGCGCACTACGCGCGCCAGGCGCATCCCTACGATTTCAACAAGACACGGGTCGTCGTATCTGGCGCGGAAAAGCTCAATCCGGAGGTGGCGGGCTTGTGGTTGAGCCGCTTTGGCCTGCGCATCATGGAAGGCTACGGCGCCACCGAGTGCGCGCCGGTGCTCTCCCTCAATACGCCGATGAACTACAGGCCGGGGACGGTCGGGCGCATGCTCCCCGGCATCGAGCATCAGCTGGTGCCGGTGCCCGGCATCCCCCGCGGCGGCGTGCTCCACGTGCGCGGCCCCAACGTGATGCGCGGCTACTACCTGTACGAGCATCCCGGCGAGCTGCAGCCGCCGCGCTCGGAGGTGGGCGAGGGCTGGTACAACACGGGCGACGTCGTGGACATGGACGACGACGGCCATCTCACCATCCACGGGCGCGTCAAGCGCTTTGCCAAGATCGCGGGCGAGATGATCTCGCTCGAGGTCGTGGAGCGCATCGCCATGCACGCCTCACCGGGCCAGCAGCATGCCGCGGCGCTCGAGCTCGTCTCGCAGACCGGCGAGAGCACCGTGCTCTTCACCACCGACCCGCGGCTCGACCGCATCGCCCTGCAGAGGGCGGCGCGCGAGCTCGGGGCCCAGGACCTGGCGGTGGCGCGCCGTGTCGTGCACGTCGCCTCGCTCCCGCTGCTCGGCAGCGGCAAGACCGATTACGTGAAACTGAAATCCCTGAACGAGGCCGGGTCCGCCCCGGTTTCCGTTCGCAGCTGAACCCTTCTTCCCGCGTGGCGGAGCGGCGGCCGGGTGTAAGATGGCCCTGTCACCGCGCCGCGGGCGTCGTTGCCGCGGCGCCCGGTGATCCCATCAACAGGAGGACACCATGGCCAAGGGGAAAGGAAAGGGCAGCGTCTACCGCGTCACCGAGCTGGTCGGCACCAGCAGAACCTCGTGGGAGGATGCCGCGCGCAACGCCGTGGAGACCGCATCGCATTCCCTGCGCGACCTGCGGGTCGCGGAGGTGACCAAGACCGACCTCGTCATAGAGAACGGAAAGGTCGCGTCCTTCCGGGTGCGCGTCAGCCTTTCCTTCAAATACGAGGGTTGAGCGGACGCGGTCGCGCCGCTCAACTGCGCGCGTTCGAACAGACGAACCCCGCGCAGTTCAACGCGCGCATGCGGGCCGCTAATCCGGCAGCGGCGGCAATGAACGCAGGTAGGCGATCAGCGCCGCGAGGTCCTGCGGCGTCAGCTGGCTGGTGGTGTTGTTGATGACCTCGGCCATCGTCTCCTCCGGGAAGTCGCCGTCCGGAGTCGTGCCGAGGACCAGGAAATCCTGCAGCTCCTTGTCGCCCCACTTCTTGAGCCCGGTCGGCGTCAGGTTGGCGACGGTGGTGCCCTCCGGTGTCTTGCCACCGGCGAGGTAGCGGCTTTTCTTCGGCCCGCCGAGGAAGTTGCGCGGCGTGTGGCATTCGCCGCAGTGGCCGAGCGCTTGCACGAGATAGGCGCCGCGATTGACGATATCGGACACGCCGGGCGCGTTGACGAAGGGTCCGGGCGTGAAGAAGAACCACTTCCAGACGGTGACCAGGAAGCGCCAGCGGAAGAAGAATCCCAGCTCGTGTTCCTGACTTGCACGGCTGCTCGCCGGCAGCGTACGCAGGAAGGCCCACAGGTCGCGCAGGTCGCTGTCGGAAATCCCCGTGAACGAAGGGTAGGGGAACGCCGGGAAGTAATTGGCGCCGTCGGGGCGCCGGCCCTGGCGCATGGCGCGGATGAAGTCGGCCTCGCTCCAGCGCCCGATGCCGGCCTGCTGGTCCGGGGTGAGGTTCGGGCCGTAGAACGTGCCGAACGGCGTCTTCAGCGCGCGTCCGCCCGCGTAGGGAACGGCGCCCTCCTTGGCTTCGGTATGGCAGCCGAGGCAACCGCCGGCCTTGGCGAGGTACTCGCCGCGCTTGGCGTCACCCTGCGCGAGAGCGGGCGCCATCGAGAACGCGAGCGACAGCGCGAGCGCGTGCGGCCAATATCGCATACGTAAGCCCTTCAATCTGGCGACTACAAAAAGCGAAAACCCCGCCGCAGCGGGGTCATTCGCCTGATGCGCTTCTGTGTGTTACTTCATGCGGAAATCGTTGTGGCAGCCACCGCAGTTCTTCGCAAGCGCGCCGAAGGGTCCCTTGACTGCGTCCAGGGTGCCGGCCTTGGTCGCCGCGACCAGCTTGGTCGCGTCAGCATTGAAGTTATCCACGACTTGCTTGAACTTGGCGGCGTCCGTCCAGATCTCGGGCCTGGCCCTGGTGTCGCCCTTGTCCGAGCCGGGCAGGAACGCATCGGGCAGCATGAAGCTGGTGGACTGGATTACGCCGGCATACCAGGCAAACAGCGCCGCATCATAAGGCTGCTGGCCCTTCACCATCAGCCCCAGGGGGCGCATGTTCCATGCCTGCACCGTCATCACTGCCTTGCGGTACTTGATCACGTCCTCCGGCTTCTGCTGGGCTTGGGCGGATCCGACGACACCCGCTCCGCTCGCGATCACCGCCAGGGCTATTAAACAGCGTTTCATCATTGGGAACCCCCTCTTGTTGATTGGGAAACGACTCTATCCGACGTGTCCGAAGCCGAACTCCCCGGACCACACGCTAAACACGCGCCAGCCTTGGATTATTCCGCGCGGGGCTGCAGCGAGTGCGCAGTGTAGGTGCTGGGCCCGCGGGGCGTCAATCGCGCCCTGATCCCATTATGTGAAATCGGGTCGGGCACCGCGCGCGCGCTTGACCTCTCCGCGGCGGCGCTTTTCCTCCAGCCGGCGCTGCCGCGAAGCTCGAGTAGGGCCGGTCGGCCTGCGCGCCTTACGGGGGCGCGCCGCCTCGCGGATCAGGGCGACGAGGCGCTCCACCGCGTCGTTGCGGTTCTGCTCCTGGCTGCGGAAGCGATGCGCCGTGATGACCAGCACGCCCTCCCGGGTCAGGCGGCGCCCTGCAATCGCGCGCAGCCGCTCGCGCACCGGCGGTAGCAACGATGCCGAGCTGCGCACATCGAAGCGCAGCTGCACGGCCGTCGCGACCTTGTTGACGTTCTGCCCTCCCGGGCCGGAGGCCCGGATGAAGGTGAGCTCGATCTCGTTCTCGTCAAGCGCAATTCCAGGAGCAACCGAGATCATCGGCCGAGTGTACGGTTCACCTTCGCCCGGCACAACCGGTAAACTTATGTCTTCGCATCAGCGAAGGAGACGCTACATGATTCGGCGCCACTTGGTACAGACCTGTGCTGCAATATTGATCGCTGCACCATTGGCGGGAAGCGCGCTCGCGCATCACGGCTGGAGCGAGTACGACTCTTCCAAGCCGCTGACGCTGACGGGCGTCATCAAGGAATCGGGCTACGAGCATCCGCACGGCCACGTGCACCTGGAGGCGCCGGGCAAGACCTGGCAGGTCGTCCTTGCACCGCCCTCGCGTATGGAGCGGCGCGGGCTCGCCCGGGCCGACCTCAAGGCCGGCACCAAGGCGACCGTGATGGGCTACGCGAATCGCAACAAGCCGGAGGAGATGCGCGCCGAGCGCATCACGATCGGCGGCAAGACCGTCGAGTTGCGCTGATGGCGGAAAGCGGGGGACGCAGCGCCCTCGAGTGGATCGAGCAGTCTCCGCTCGCGGTGGCGATGCGCCAGGACCTCTGGCTCTACCCCTCCGTCGAAATCCTGCACATCCTGGGTCTCGTCACGCTGGTGGGCTCGATCGCGATGCTCGACCTGCGGCTCCTCGGCCTTTCCCGCGCGCTGCCGGTGCAGCGGCTCGCGCGACACCTGCTGCCATGGACCTGGGGCGCGCTGCTCGTGATCGTGCCGACCGGCACGCTGATGTTCATGGCCCATGCCAGCGAGTTCATCGACAACAGCGCTTTCGTGTTGAAGCTGACGCTGATTTTTGCCGCGGCGCTGAACGCCGCCGCGCTCCACCTCGGGCCGTTTCGCTCGGTCGCGGACTGGGACGACCGGGTGGCGACGCCGCCGCGGGTCAAGGTCCACGCCGCTTTCTCTCTCCTCATCTGGGCCGGAGTCATTGCATGCGGACGATTGCTGGCCTACGTCTAATGCCACGGCTGGGCTACGCACTCGGCTTCGCCGTGTGCGCGGCGCTCCTCGGCTTCGCGTACTATCTCCAGTACTACGAGTACCAGGATCCGTGCCCGCTGTGCATCCTGCAGCGGGTCGCGTTCATGGCGCTGGCGGCGATTTTCCTCGTTGCGGCGGTGCACGGACCGGGGCGCACCGGGGCGATCGTCTACTCCGGGTTGCTGGTCACGGCGGCGGGCATCGGCGCGGCCATCGCCGCGCGCCACGTGTGGCTGCAGAACCTCCCGAAGGACAGGATTCCCGAATGCGGGCCGGGGCTCGAGTACCTGCTGAAGAAGCTGCCGCTCTCGCAGGCGCTGGAGAAAATCTTCGCCGGCAGCGGCGAATGCGCGGAGGTCGGCTGGACTTTTCTCGGGCTGTCGATCGCCGGCTGGGCGCTGCTCTGGTTCGTGCTGTTCGGAGGATACGCAATGTACCTGGCGCTGATTGGCATGCGCCGAGCCCGGCCGAAACAGAGATTCTGACCGGCTGTCGAACTCCCCTCGCCGCGTCCGCGAAGGCGGGGAGCGGGAGTCCGAATTGATCGTGCTAAAGTCTAGGCGGGAATATCGGGCTCGAGCTGGCGCTCGAGCAACGTGATCTGGTCCTTGAGGAAGAGCTTGCGTTTCTTGAGGCGCTGCAACTGCAGTTGATCCTGGGCGGAGCTCTGCGAAAGTCGGGAGATGACATCATCGAGATCCCTGTGCTCTATGTGTAATTGGTGGATTCGCTGCTTCAGAGACTCGACGTCGGCGGTATGTATCATGGCTAGCGTCCTCCGTGCCAACGCGCAACGCGCGAGCCCAGTATAGTCCCAATGATTTGAAAAAACGAGACCGTCGCCGGGACGCGCGCGTGCGCGCGCCCGCCCGAGTGGGAGGAATTAACTAGCTGTTTTTCTTTGATAAGCCCGCCGGCACTGGGTGCCCGGTCGGGCGGGGGAAGATGAGTTGACGACCAAGCTGACGGTGAACGGACGCAGCCATGCGGTCGCGGCCGAACCGGAAACCGCGCTGCTCTACGTGCTGCGCAACGACTTGAAGCTGAAGGGCGCCCGCTTTGGATGCGGCCTGGGCCAGTGCGGTGCGTGCACCGTGCTGGTGGACGGCAAGCCGGTGCAGTCCTGCGATTTTCCGCTGTCCGCCGCGGCGGGGAAGCGGATCACCACGGTCGAGGGCCTCGCGCGTGAGGGCAAGCTGCACCCGCTGCAGGACGCGTTCGTCGCGGAGCAGGCCGCGCAGTGCGGCTACTGCGCGACCGGCATCATCATGTCCGCCAAGGCGCTGCTCGACGCGAATCCGCGCCCCACGGATGCGGACATCCGCGCGGCGTTGAAGGGCAACCTGTGCCGCTGCGGCACCCACCATCGCATCCTGCGCGCCATTCAGCGCGCAGCCAATGAGCTGAGGAAATAGATCATGACGACCGCTGGCACACCGCCGCGCAAGCTTCCCGGCAGTCTCAACGCCAACCGCCGCCTCGACCGCTGGCTGCGCGTCAACCGCGACGGAACGGTGACGGCGTACCCGGGCAAGGTCGAGATTGGCCAGGGCATACTCACCGCGCTCGCGCAGATCGTCGCCGAGGAGCTCGACGTGGCGCTCGAGCGCGTCCGGCTCGCGCCCACCGACACGAGCTACAGCCCCGACGAGGGCATGACCTCGGGCAGCCAGTCGATCACCGACGGGGGCACCGCGCTGCGTTACGCCTCGGCGGAAGCACGCGACCTGCTGCTGCAGCGCGCCGCTGCCCGGCTTGGTGTGTCGCTCGAGCAGCTCTCGGTCGCCGACGGCGTCGTAACCGCACGTTCGGGCGGGAGCGTCACCTACTGGGAGCTCGCGAGCGACGATCTCCTCGCGCGCGAAGCCACGGCGGAAATCGCGCCCAAGCCGGCCTCCATGCACACGATCATCGGCAGGCCGGCGCCGCGGCGGGACATTCCGGCCAAGGTGTCCGGCAAGGCGATCTATGTCCACGACCTCGATCTGCCGGGCATGCTGCACGGGCGCATTGCGCGACCGCCGAGCTACGAGGCGCGGCTCGCGGGCGTCGATGAGGCCGAAGTGCGCGCGCTGCCGGGGGTGGAGAAGGTGGTGCGCGACGGCAGCTTCCTCGGCGTCATCGCCGGGCGCGAGGAGCAGGCGATCCGCGCGCTCACCCGCTTGAGACGCATTGCGCGCTGGGAGGAATCGACGCGGCTTCCGGAGCCGGACCCGCGCTTCCTCTGCAAGGAAACGACCGAGGACACGGTCATCAGCGAGAAGCACGATGCCGCGGCCGCGGCGCGCGCCGCAAAGACGCTCGAGGCCGAGTACACGCGGCCCTATACCGCGCACGCGGCGCTCGGCCCCTCCTGCGCGG
>Ga0208685_1000029_pt1 | contig 71115 bp, 74 predicted proteins | sample EasRivMeERMLT890_FD_187533 | JGI IMG/M metagenome (GOLD analysis project Ga0208685, IMG submission 187533) | Soil microbial communities from meander-bound floodplain in the East River, Colorado, USA - East River MetaG ERMLT890 (SPAdes) (version 2) | ecosystem: Environmental > Terrestrial > Soil...
CGCTCTATATCCAGCGCGGCAAGGACGGCTGGGCGAAGCGCGAAATGATCCCGCTGCCCGAGAGCGACATGTTCCGCGCCGAGCTGGAGATGTTCGCGGGAAGCTGCGCGACCGGAAAGCCGGGCGAGCTCACCGCGCACAATGGTAACGTCGCGGTCGCCGTGGTGTACGCCGCATTGAAGTCGATCGAGCGCAAGGGCCAGGCCGTACGCATCGCAGACGTCATGGAAGAAACGCGCTCCCAGATCGGCGCCCAGGTGCGCGCCGCCTGAAGCCATGCTGCCAAGCCGCTTCCTCGTCGACCTGACGCAGCCCGAGATCGCAGGGCAACTGAAGCGCAATCCGCTGGTGATCCTTCCCGCGGGCAGCGTCGAGCAGCACGGCCCGCACCTGCCGGCCGGGACCGACATCCTCGCCGCCAACGTCATCGCGCACGCGGTGGCGGAGCGCATGGACGCCCTGGTCCTGCCGGGCGGACCGCTCGGCGTCACCCCCATGCACATGCCGTTCGAGGCGACGCTCACGCTCACGCCCGACACCTACCAGCGGGTGGTGACGGAAACCTGCGTCTCGGCCGCAAAGCACGGCGCGAAGCACCTCCTGCTGCTCAATTGGCACGAGGGCAACATCCCCTCGCTCGCCATTGCCGCCGAGCACCTGCACCGCGACCACGGGATGACTGTGCTCACCGTGCAGGCGTGCTACGTCGCGGCGGAGCTGTTCGGCAAGGATTACGGGGGGCTTACGCATGGGGGCGAGATCGAGGCGCTCGCCGTGCTCGCCTGCCGGCCCGATCTCGTCCACCTCGACCGCATCGAGTATTCGTCCGACCACTCGCATGGACGCAAGTGGGACAAGCTGCGCCGCACGCGCGCGTATCAGCCGGTGCTGCGCGACATCCGCACGATCGCACCCACCGGGTGGTACGGCACACCCGAGCACGCGACCGTGGACAAGGCGAGAACGATGCTGGAAGGCATTGCTGGCGCGATTGCGAAGGAAGCGGCCGAGATTTTCCGCCTGCTCGACGAGGCGCAGGGTGGCACCGCCGAGATCAAGCACCTCAAGATGGCCAGCTGAGATGGCGCGAGTGCTCACCCAGGCGCAGGCGAAGAGCATGGGGCTGCCCGGGCGCAAGTCGCTCGAGATCGTTTCTGGCGAGAAGGGCTCGAACGCAGTGACGCTGCGGCTGGTGGAAATCCCGGTACCAGGACCGGGCGACGCGGCGCGCAAGCCGCACTACCACCAGGGGTTCGAGGAGTGCATCTTCGTCATGGCGGGCGCAGGCTGCACCGAGGCCGAGAGCGGGAGCTTCCCGCTGAAAGCCGGCGACGCCATCCTGATTCCCCCCGGGGAAAAGCACATGACGCGCAATACCGGGTGCGAGCCGCTCGTGCTGTTGTGCTTCTTCCCGGTCGCCGACATCACCCAACGGACTCAAGAAAACAGGTGAGCGGCACATCACCCGACGTCCTGTGCCTGCGGCCGCAAGCGGACTTCCAGCGCGCAGGGGTCGCGCCGCCCGCGACCCTCGCCGTCCATTACCGGGCGGTCGATGATCCGCAGCTCGCGGCGCATGTCCGGGCAGCGCGTGCGCTGGTGATCCCGGCGGTTGGCCCCAGGCTGGCCGCTCCGCTGTTCGAAGGCGCCGGCGTCAAGCTCGTCCAGGTGACCGGCGCGGGCGTCGACCGGCTCGACGAGGCCGCGATGAAGAAGCTCGGCATCGCGGTTGCGAACGTTCCCGGTGGCAGCAACAGCGCGGTGGCCGAGTACGTGCTTGCAGCCGCCCTCGTCCTCCTGCGCCGGCTCGCCTGGGCGGACGCGGAGATCCGGAATGCAAACTACGTTTCATTTCGGGGGCGCATGATCGCGGACAACCTGCCGGGGCTGGAGGGGCTCACGGTGGGGGTGGTGGGCCTGGGGACCGTCGGGTTCGCGGTGGCGGAAGCGTTTCACCGCTTCGGCTGCCGGATCGTCTATCACGACCCCGCGCCGCGCGACGCGCGCGCCGCGGAGCGGATCGGCGCGCGTGCGTTGCCGCTCGACGAGCTGCTGAAGACGGCCGACGTCATCACCCTGCACGTGCCACTGCTGCCGCAGACTCGCAGCTTGATCGGCGCGCGGCAGTTCTCCCTGATGAAGCCCGGCGCGGTGCTGGTCCAGGCCGCGCGTGGCGGCGTCGTGAACGAGGATGCGCTCATTACGCATCTCAATTCCGGCCGCCTGGGCGGGGCCGCGATCGACGTCTACGCGACCGAGCCGCCCGACCCGGACCATCCCCTGTTCGCGCTCGAGGGCGAGGCGGCGCGCAGGGTCCTCTTCACACCGCACATCGCGGGCGTCACGCGCCAGTCCTCCGCCACGCTGTTCCGCGAGGCGTGGGCCAACGTCGAGCGCGTCCTCGTCAAGGGCGAGGCCCCGCTCAACCGCGTGTATTAGCAACATGGCGCGCATTTCCCCGGCGGCTCCTGAGCAATTCGCGCAGGTCGCGGACGCGATGGAGCGCTGGCAGAAAACCAAGGGCTATCCGCCCAACAGCTGGCTCACCATGGTGCGCCGGCCCGGCGTGTTCCGGGCCTACCGCGCGCTCCATGGCGCGGTCATGATGGACGAGGGCGAGGTGCCGAAGGCGCTCAGGTTCATGGTGGCGCACGTCGTCAGCCAGGCTTGCGGCGATGCCTACTGCGCCGCGCACAATGCCGAGAACGCGGCGCACATCGCGGAGGTCCCGCTCGAGAAAGTGGAGGCCTTGCCGCAGTTCCGGGCGAGCCCGCTCTTCACGCCGGCGGAGCGCGCGGCGCTCGAGCTTGCGCGCGCGGCGGGCGCCTGTCCGCCGGCCGTCACCGACGCGCATTTCGCGGAACTGCGGAAGCATTACACGGAGGATGCCGTCATCGAGATCGTGGCGGTGATCGCGCTCCTCGGCTGGCTCAACCGCTGGAACATGACGCTGGCCACCCCGCTCGAGCGCGAGGCGGCGGCGTTCGCGCGCCGGCATCTCGAGGGGACGCACACAATTTTCGAGCAGAACGGTGGGTGAAAATTGTGTGCGTCCCCATTTTTGAAGGAGGGTCCGGATGAAACGCAGTGAATTGGGCATCGCGGTCGTCGGCGCCGGGCGGATCGGCACCTTGCGGGCGCGGCTCGCCGCGAAGCACCCGTGCGTCAAGTTCATCGCAGTGTCGGACCGCGACCCGCAGCGGGCAAAGGCGCTCGCGGAGCAGGCGGGCGCGGATTTTCACAGCGGCGACAACTTCGAGGTGATCGAGCGGCCGGAAGTCGACGCGGTGTTCGTCTCGACGCCCGAAGGAGAGCACTCGGCGCCGGTGCGCCGGGCCCTCGAGCTCGGCAAGCCGGTGCTCTGCGAGAAGCCGATCGCGCTCACGCTCAAGGACGCCGACGACATGCTGGAGACGCTGCGCAAGACCGGCGGGAAGCTGCGCATCGGATACAGCCGCCGCTTCAAGGAATGCTTCCTCCGCGCCAAGGAGCAGATGGTCCACGCCCGCCTCGGAAGAGTGGTCGGCGGGCTCGCGCGTGTCTACAACTCACGTGCGCAGACCTTCGCGATCCTCAAGCGCGATCCGCACGCGACGCCGGTGCTCGACGTCCTCACCTATTACGTGGACCTGATGTGCTGGTTTCTCGACGGCAACCGGCCGGTGGAGGTCGTCGCGCGCGGCCAGTACGGCATCTTCAAGGAGGCAGGCTACAGCGCGCACGACGCGACCTGGGCGATCGTCACGTTCGCCGACGGCGCGGTGGTGAACTTCGGCATCAGCTACGCGCTGCCGACGAAGTTCCCGACCCAGGGCCAGTCCGACCGTGTGGAGCTCCTCGGAGCCGAAGGCACCATGTTGATCGACGACGATCACAAGGAACACCTGCTCTATACGGAGAAAGGCATCCCCCACCCCTACGTGCCGGGCCACACCCTCGAGCTGGCGTTTCTCGGCAGCAACACCGCGGGCGACTGGGCGCTCGGCGACTTCTGGGGCCCGCTGGGGAACGAAACCCGCTCCTGGCTGGACCATCTCGTGACCGGCGCCCCCACCGCCCACACCACGCCGGAGCAGGCGCGCGTCAACCTCGAGACCACGATCGCCATCGAGCGCGCCGTCGCCACCGGCAAGCCGGTGCGGCTGCCGCTCGAAACCTGACAGGGCAAGGGTGACGCATCACCCGTCACGGATTCATTGCGCCTTGATGGCCTTGACGATCTTGCTCCACTTTTCGTTCTCGCCTCGCAGGAATACCGCGAACTCCTCGGGCGTCTTGGAAGTCGGCTCCAGCGCCTGCTTTCGAAACAGCGCCTGGAAATCGGGCTGCGTGGACAATGCCGCGAGCTCGCCGTGAAGCTTGTCGACGATCGGCCTCGGCGTCGCCGCGGGCGCCACGATCGCGTACCATGAGGGCGCCTCCACGCCCCTCACGCCGAGCTCCACCAGCGTTGGCACCTCCGGCGCTATCGGCGTACGCGCGGGGCTGGTGACAGCGAGCGCCACCAGGCGTTTCGAGCGCACGTGCGGCATCACGGCCGTCACGCTTGACATGATTACCTGAGTCTCCCCCGTAAGCACCCCAATGACCGAGGGTCCCGAGCCCTTGTAATGGATGGGAACCAGACGGGTGCCCGTCGCCACGTTGAACAGCTCGGGCACGAGGTGGGTTGGAGTCCAGATGTTGCCTGAGGAGTAATGGAGCTCGCCCGGGTGCGCCTTCGCGAACGCTATCAGCTCTTTGACCGAACGCACCGGCAGCGACGGATGCACCGCCATAACATGGTACGAGGAGGCGAGCAGGCTTACGCCGACGAAATCACGTTGCGGGTCGTACTCGGTCTTTTCCACGTGAGGGTACATCGCGAGCTGGCCTACGAAGCCGAGCAGCAGCGTATAACCGTCCGGCGCCGCTTTCGCCACGATCGTGGTGCCGATGCTGCCGCCCGCCCCGGGACGATTGTCAATGATGAACTGCTGGCCCAGCCGGTCGCTGAGTCCCTGCCCCGCCGCCCGCGCGACGAAGTCGTTTCCGCCCCCGGGCGACGTGGGAACGACAATCCGGACCGGCTTGACCGGATAGGTTTGCGCCGGCGCGCTGCCGACCGCAATTGCCAGTCCGAGACCGGCGATAGCAGCCGCCGTGCTGATTTTCGAGTTCATAGAGTTCTCCCTCCTCGCTGTTGTCGTTACGATCCAGATCCCTCATGTCACCCAGGCGGCCAGTTGAGCTTGCGGCCGGCCAGGATGTGCAGGTGCAGGTGAAACACGGTCTGCCCGGCCCCTGCCCCGTTGTTGACGACGATGCGGAAAGTGTCGCCCACGCCCAGCTTGCGCGCCACCTTGCCCGCGGCAAGCAACATGTGTCCCAGCAGGGATTGATCCTCGGGGGTAGCGCTGGAGAGCGTTTCAATCTCCTTCTTCGGGACCAGCAATACGTGGGTGGGCGCCTGGGGGTTGATGTCCCGGAAGGCCAGGCACCACTCGTCCTCGTAGACGATTTCCGCAGGAAGCTCGCGCCGGATGATCTTGCCGAATAGAGTCGTCACTGCGGGACTCCTCGTTGGTAATCGCTGCCTGATTATCGTGCCCGGAGACCGCTTTGGGGGACCCGGGTGCTGGGGAGAGGGTACCCCTATGCGCTGCTCTGGTCACCGGGTTACCGTTCTCTAGCCTCATGATTCAAAAGGCGTTTACATCCTATAGGCCGGGTGCGTGGAAGTCAAAACGGCGAGCACACAGGCAGCTTATGGATCGAGCTTATGACGCGATGCAATAATTTATTGCCCTATACCCCTTGACACCCCGGTTTTTAGCCATATAATGGCAATTGTGCAGCGCAGCAATAGTGTGACACGGTCGCTGTCTAACATGATGTTTTGAAAGGACATACCATGTATCAAACCCCTGATCAATTTGTGGCCATCAACAAGGCCAACCTGGAAACCGCAATGAAATTCGCCGGCGTCGCTCTTCAGGGTGCCGAGCGCATCCTCGACCTACAGCTCAAGGCCGCGCGCAGCGCGTTTGCCGACTCCGTCGAGAACACGAAGACCATCGCCGCAGTCAAGGATCTGCACCAGCTGGCCGCGCTGAAGGACACCATGGCGCAGCCGACGATCGACAAGGCAACCGCCTATGCGAAGAGCGTCTACGACGTCGCCACGGCCACCCAGGCCGAGATCGGCAAGCTCTTGGAAGAGCAGGTCGCGGAGTTCAACAAGCAGGTCGTCGCCGCGCTCGACAAGATGGTAAAGACCGCGCCGGCGGGCTCCGAAGTCGGCATCGCCACGCTGAAGTCGGCGATCGCCGCGGTCAACGCCTCCTACGAGAACGTGTCCAAGGTCGCCAAGCAGTTCACCGAGGTGTCCCAGGCGAACTTTGAAGCCGTCGCCAAGCAGGCGGCCGAAGGCGTCAAGAAGGTGAAGAAGGCTGCCTGAACGTCAACCGACAGGCATCCGCAGCAAACAAGGCCCCGGGAAACCGGGGCTTTTTTTTCAGGCACCACGGCTTTCCGTCCACGGGAAGCCCAGCGCGCTCACGCCCTGCTTCAACGCGGCGATGGCGCCCTGCACTTCCCCCGGCGCGCCGCGCGCCCCGAGCTCGATGTGCCGGTCCGGCTCCAGCCGCGGCAGGCTGAATACCTTGATCAGGGGAAAGCGGGTCTGGCAGACGTTCATGAGGTCGATCAGCTGGCTTTCTCCCGCCTCACGCACGATGATCGAGGACTCGGCGATGCTGCCGGGCGCAAACTGGTCGCGATAGTGCGTATCGAGCACCCACTCCATCATCGGCCAGGCCATCTGTGGAAATCCCGGCAGGAAATGATGGCGCTTGAAGCTGAAGCCGGGGATGCGGTTGTAGGGATTGGGAATGATCGCGGAGCCCGCCGGGAACTCGCCCATCCTGAGCCGCTGCGGCGTGACCCCGTTGGGATCGTTCACGAAGCGCGCCCGGATCTCCGCTTCCGCGTCAGGATGAAGCTTGAGGGTAACGCCGGCCGCGCGCGCTGCCGCCGCGCGTGTGTGATCGTCGGGTGTTGCGCCGATGCCGCCAAAGCTGAACACCGCATCGCCGGAATCAAACGTCCGGCGGAAGGTCGCCGCGATGAGCTCCGGATCGTCGCCCAGGTAGCAGCACCATGCGAGCTGCAGGCCGCGCGTTCCAAGCGCCGCGATGGTCCTTGCAAGATGGCCGTCCTGGCGCTTGCCGCTCAGGATCTCGTCGCCGATGATGATCGCGCCGAAGCTCACCGGTTCAGTGGTGGATGTAGCTCTCGAGCTGCTCGATCGTCTGCCGCTGCGCGGCGATCACTTCCTTCACCAGGTCCCCGATCGAGAGCACGCCGACCAGCCGCTCGCCCTCGGTCACCGGCAGGTGCCGGATGCGCTTCTCGGTCATCAGCGCCATGCATTCCTCGACGCTCTGGCCGGGATCCACGGTGATGACCTTGCCGGTCATGATTTCGCGCACCTGAAGCTCGTGGGAAGACTTGCCGAGCAGGATCACCTTGCGGGCATAGTCGCGCTCCGAGATGACGCCGGCAATGCGGCCGCCCTCGGTCACGATCAGTGCCCCGACGCCCTTGTCCGCCATCAGCTTGAGCGCGTCGAATACCCGCGCCCCCGGCTCGATCGTGTAGACCTCTCTGCCCTTCGCCTCCAGCAACTGCTTCAATGTCTTCATGGCAGCCTCCTGCGGCCGTCCGCGCCGCGGAATCTCGCTCCAGTGTAGCCAATATCACGCGGCCTAAAAAGGGGACGCACACAATTTTCGCCTGTGGCTCTGCTGCTCGAAAATTGTGTGCGTCCCCTTTTTGGTCCTTACCGCTGAGGATCGGTGTCGCCTTCGGCGCGCCGCGACCGCAGCGCCTGCACCGCTGCGCGCCCGCCCGCGGGAACCGGCTGGCGCACGATGCCGGGCACGATCTCGGGCGCGATCGGCGCGCTGAAGTAATTGCCCTGCATTTCGTCGCACCCCTGCTGGTGCAGGAACTCCCACTGCTCGCGCGTTTCCACGCCTTCAGCGATGACCGTGAGCCCGAGGCTGTGAGCCATCGCGACCACCCCGCGGGTAAGCGCCGCCGCATCGCCGCTGCGCGGCAGGTCGCCGATCAACGACCGGTCAATCTTGACGCTGTCGATCGGCAAGCGCCGCAGGAAGCTCAATGACGAGTAGCCGGTGCCGAAGCCGTCAACCACCACCCGCACGCCCGCCTCCTTCAACTGCGCGAGCAGCCGCATGGCCCGCTCGGGGTTGCGGATCACCATCTCCTCGGTGATCTCGAGCTCGAGGCGCCCCGCTTCCAGTGCCGCGCGGTGCAGCGCCTCCCGCACCACCTGGATCAGGCTCTCCTGGAGGAATTGCTTCTGCGAGAGGTTGACGGCGACGCGCAGCAGCGGCAGCCCCTGATCGCGCCAGGCGCGAGCCTGGCGGCAGGCGGAGTGCAGCGCCCATTCGCCGATCGCGGCGATCAACCCCGCATCCTCCGCCACCGGGATGAACTCGGCGGGTCCGATCATGCCCTGCGTCGGGTGCTGCCAGCGCATGAGCGCCTCTACCGCGCCCACCTGGCCGTCGCGCACTCCCACCCGCGGCTGGTAAAGCAGCAGCAGCTCGCCCAGCTCGATCGCCCGCCGCAGGCCCGATTCCAGCGACAGCCGCTCCATCAGGTGCACGTTCATCTGCGGGGAATAGAAGCGGAAGCTGTTCTTGCCCTGCTGCTTCACCAGGTACATCGCCATGTCGGCGTTCTTGATCAGCGTGTCCGCGTCCTTGCCGTCGTCGGGATAGATGCTGATGCCGAGGCTCGCCGTGACCTGGCACTCGCGACCCTGCAGGTTGAACGGCCGCGTCACGGTGTCGAGCAGCTTCTTCGCGACCTCAGCCACCTGGCCGGCTTCGGTGAACTCCTCGATCAGCACCACGAACTCGTCGCCGCCCACGCGGCCGATCACGTCGCCCTCGCGCAGGGTGGCGCGCAGCCGTTTCGCGAGCTCGGCGAGCAGGAGGTCGCCGGTGGCGTGCCCGAGCGTATCGTTGACCAGCTTGAACCCGTCGAGGTCGATGAAGAGCAGCGCCAGGCTGCGCTCGAAGCGGGCCGCCTGTGCCAGCGCCTGGTGCAGGCGGTCGTTGAACATGGTCCGGTTGGAGAGCCCGGTCAACGAGTCGTGGCTGGCGAAGAAGCGCAAGTTCTGCTCGGCCGCTTTGCGCGCCATGAACTGACCGATCTGGCTGCCGATTGTGTGCACCGCCCCCACCAGACCGGGATCGGGCTGGCGCATGTCACGCGCGAAAAGCTCGATCACCCCGTAGAACTCGTCGCCCACCAGGATCGGAAAGGCGAATACCGAATGCAGCCCGGCCTTCAGCGCCGCCGGCGCCCGTCGCATGTTGATGTCGTGCGCGACGTCCGGAATCCAGACTGGGGTGTTGGTGACCCAGACCTGGTGTATCGGGCCCTTGCTCGTCCCCACCGTTTGATTGCGCACGCGGCTGAACGCCATGAACTCGCGCACCTCGGGCGCATCCACGCACCACGTTTCCATGCAGCGCAGCAGGTTCGCCGGCTTGTCGAGCTCCCAGCGGGCCGAGTAGGCCCACCCGCCCGCTTCGGCGATCGTGTGGAGCAGCCGCGGCAGCGCATCCTCCACCGAGCGCGACTCCTCCAGAATCCGCGTGACGGTGTGCTCCATCTGGAGCCGCCGCTCGGCGCGCTTGCGCTCGGTGATATCGGTGGCGAGGGTGATGAAGCCGGTCGGCTGCCCCGCGGCATCGCGCATGATCGTCGTCGATATGCTGACGTTGATGCGCCGGCCGTCCTTGCACATGCGCACAGTCTCATAATCGGAAATCGGCTCGCCCCGCATCAGGCGCTGGCGCAGCGCAATCGCCTCGTCCTCGAGGTCGGGCGGAACGAACGGCGCCGGCCCGCCCAGCACTTCCTGCTCCTTCCAGCCGAACATGCGCTCGGCGGCGGCATTCCACTTCATGATGTGCAGGTTCTGGTCGCGCGCCATGATGGAGACCGGCGATGCGTCGATCAGGGCCTCGAACTTCTGCGAGGTCTGGCGCAGCGTTTCCTCGACCCCCTGCTGGGCGCGAATGCGTTCAGTCAACTCCTGGTTGGCCTGCGACAGCTGCTCGACCAGCTCTGAATTCTCGAATTTCACGCGCAGCGACTCGCGCACAATTTGAGTCAGGATCGGGCTCGTCCCGAGCACAACGCCCAGCAGCACCAGGATCAGGACGCCCATGAACGTGTGCAGGCCGCTGCCCTGCGCAAATACCGTGGTGACGAGCAGCAGGAATGCCGGCAGGACGAATGCGAGGAACGCCTGCCGCACCGGCCCCAGGACTACCATCGCGGCCACCATCATGCCGCCGATCAGGAAGATCACGAGGAACTGGTGGGGCAGGGAGGACTCCGGATAGAGCACCGAGCCGGCAATCCCCCACAGCAGACCGGCGGTGCCGGCACCCAACACGAACCGCCTGGCCCACCGGCGAGCCTCGGCCTCCGGCGGATTCATTCCCTGGTGGGCGCGATACAGCAGGTAGCGCGCGCCCGTGACCAGGTACATGGCAGTGAGCCATGCCCCCAGCAGGGTGCTCGAGACGATCCCCCACAGGGCGAAGACGAGAATGCTGGAGTTGACCAGGGTGCCGAGATACCCCGGCCGCGACAGCCGGTAGAGCTGGCGCACCTGCTCGGCGTATACGCGATCGTGCGTTACCTGGTCAGACATCGTCGTACCCGGATTGGACCCGCCATTCTACGCCCGTTTCGCCTCGGGATTCAGCAGGTTGGGCGGCCCGCCGCCGGTGAGCGCCGCGACCAGGTTGCGCGCCGCGGTCATCGCCATTCCGCGCCGCGTCGCCTCGGTGGAACTGCCGATATGCGGCATCAGCACGACGTTGTCGAGTCGCAGGAATCCCGGGTTGAGCCTGGGCTCGTTCTCGAAAACGTCCAGGCCCGCCGCGCGGATGACGCCATCCTGAAGTGCAGCGACGAGCGCCGCGTCGTCCACCACGCCGCCGCGCGTCGAGTTGATCAGGATCGCGGTCGGCTTCATGAGCTTCAACTCGCGCGCGCCGATCAGGTGGTGCGTTTCCGGCGAATAGGGCACCTGCAGGACCACGAAATCCGATTGCCTGAGCAGCTCGTCCCTGGTGACGAAGGTGGCATTGAGCGTCTTCTCCACATCGGGCGCGACGCGCGTCCGATTGTGGTAGAGCACCTTCATCTCGAAGCCCGCGGCGCGGCGTGCGATCGCCTGCCCGATGCGGCCCATGCCGAAGATGCCGAGGGTAGCGTGGTGCACGTCCACGCCGAGCCACTGCTTCAGGCGCCAGCCCGTCCACTCCCCGGCCCGCACCCGCCGCTCGAGCTCGGTCAGGCGCCGCGCCGCGCCGAGCATCAGCGCCCACGCGAGGTCGGCGGTGGAGTCATCGAGCACCCCGGGGGTGTTCGTCGCCATGATGCCGCGCGCGGTACAGGCGGCGAGATCGATGTTGTTGTAGCCGACCGCGATGTTCGCGACGATCCTGAGCTTCGGACAGCGCGCGAGGAGATTGCCTTCGATGCGATCGGTCAGCGCGCACATGACGCCATCGCGGTCCTGGAGCCGCCGCGCGAGCGCCTCTGCGTCGAGCGCTCGGTCCTCCTGGTTGGAGTCCACCTCGCAGTGCTGCGCGAGGTACGCGAGTGTCTCGTCGAACACCTCGCGCGTGACGAGGACTTTAGGTTTCATGCTGATCACTGATAGATTTCGGTGATGATATACCGCGCGTTGAGCGGTGACCTGCGCACAACAGCACGGATCACGCGTTGATTGATTGTCCGCTCGAACGCGCGGAGTTAAACCGGCGCGAAGCGTCCGGGTTTAACTACTTGTAGAGCGCGCTGGGCAACCAGAGCCCGATCTGGGGGAACGTGTAGAGCAGCACCAGCGCGACCAGCTGGATCCCCATGAACGGCAGCATGCCGGCGAAGATCTGGTTCAACGTCACGTGCGGCGGCGATACACCCTTCAAGTAGAACGCCGCCATCGCGACCGGCGGCGAGAGGAACGCAGTCTGGAGGTTCAGCGCTACCAGCAGACCGAAGAACAGCGGGTCAATGTGGAAATGCGGCAACAACGGGATGAAGATCGGCATGAAGATGATGATGATCTCGGTCCATTCGAGCGGCCAGCCGAGGATGAAGATGATGAACTGGGCGAGAATCATGAACTGGACCGGCGTGAGATCCATCGAGAGCACCCACTTCTCCAGCAGCTCCTGTCCGCCGAGCAGCGCAAACGCCGCCGAGAAGATACCGGAGCCGACGAACAGCCAGCACACCATCGCGCTCGTCCGCGCGGTGAGGAACGACGACTCTTTGATGATCGTCCCGAATTCTCTCAGCGTGCCGCCGATGACGGCCCCGGAAAACGGGCCTCCCGATCTCTGCCGCAGTTGCCCGATATAGCGGTAGGCCATCGCGAGCAGGAATCCGCCGAATGCGCCGACCGCCGCCGCCTCGGCCGGCGTCGCCAGACCGAAGACGATTGAGCCCAGCACCGCGAGAATCAGAAGCGCCAGCGGAAAGAACGATGCAAGCAGTAACTTGAAGATCTCGAGCCGCTCCCAGTTCCAGAGCCAGTAGATGAGCCCGATGGCCGCGAGGCCGATCGCGAGCACAATCCAGAACCAGGCAGGAACCGGGAGTCGTTCCTGGGCGGGGGCGCTGGCCGCCGTAGCTGCGGACGTTGCCGCGGCCGGTTCCGCCGCAGATCCCGGCTGCTGGGTGGTTTCAGGCTTGAGCCCATCCGCCACCGGCGGCTCCTGGGCTCCTTCCGGCTTCTCCACTTCCGGCGGCGGCTCTCCGATGATTCCGGATTCCTGCTCCTGCGAGGTCGCCGCCGCGGCGAACTCGCCGCCCGCCTCGATCAGGCCCGCTGAGCTGTCCACGACTACTGGAGCAGTCGCCGAACGAAAGGTAACGCCCAGCACGAAGATGATCGCAATCGCCGGCACCAGCGAGACAATGAGCTGCCCGGCCACGGCGCGCCTCGCGACGCCTGCGCGCCCGGACCCTGTAAGCGCGTGCCATAAACCCGCCAATGCGTTGCTGCCCTGCTGCGCCAGCGTCCGCGCCAAAGGCTGTAGCGGAACGCGCTGCTCGCTTTCCGCGAGCGGCGGCATGAGATCCGGCTTCCACTTCGCGAGCGCGATGATGTACCCGATATAGAGCCCCGCGAGCATCAGGCCGGGCAAGAAGGCGCCGGCGTAGAGCTGCACCACCGACACGCCCGCGGTGGCGCCATAGACGATCAGCAGCACCGAGGGCGGGATCAGGATGCCGAGGCAGCCGCCCGCGGTAATCGCGCCCGCCGCGATCTTGACGTTGTAACCGGCCCTGAGCATCGCCGGAAACGCGAGCAGGCCCATCAGCGTCACCACCGCGCCGACGATGCCGGTGGCAGTCGCGAAGATCGCGCAGGTAATGATGGTAGCAACCGCAAGCGCGCCCGGCACGCGCGAGGTCGCGAGGTGCAGGCTGTGGAACAGCCGGTCGATCAATTGCGCCCGCTCGACCAGGTAGCCCATGAACAGAAACAGCGGGATCGCGATCAGCACGTCGTTCGACATCACCCCGTAGGTGCGCTGCACGAAAAGGTCGAGCACCTGCTGGTTGGCAAGAGCCGGATTGTCGCTGCGGTAGGCGAGCCAGGCGAAGAACACGCCCATGCCCATCAGCGTAAAGGCCGTGGGGAAGCCGAGCATGATGGCGAACACGATCAGCGCAAGCATGAGCAGCCCGAGGACTCCGAGGTCCGCCTTGCTCAGGTGCGCGTCAAAGAGGTTGGTCCAGGGCGTGAGCACCAGCACCACGACGAGGATCACCGCCATCAGCGAGAAGCCGAACCAGAGCTCCTTGCGCAGCTTCACCTGGCCGGCTCCTTGTGCTCGACGTATTGGTCGAGCTTCTGGATGTCCTCGTCCTTGACGTGCAGTTCCTGCTTCAGCTTTTCCACGTCGACTTCCTCGACGTCCACCTGACGCGAGGGCCACGCGCCCTGCTTTAGGCAGATGATGCAGCGGATGATCTCGACGATGCCCTGCGCCAGCAGGATCGCCCCGGCCACCGGGATGACCGTCTTGAAGGGATAGTACGGCGGACCCTCATAAGTAATGTTCGAAGTTTCGCCGATCCTCCACGACTCCGCCGCGTAGAAATACCCGGCATAGGTGAGAGCAATGACGCCGGGAAGGAAGAATAAGATGTAGAGCGTAAGGTCAATCGTCGCCTGCGTGCGTGGGCTGAAGAATCCATAGAGCACGTCCCCGCGCACGTGTGCATTCTTCGACAGCGTATAGGCGCCGGCCATCATGAACAGCGTCCCGTACATCATGATCATGAAGTCGAAGGCCCAGGCGCGAGGGGCACTGAGGACGTAGCGCGAGAACACCTCCCACGAGACGTGGAGGGTGAGGATCACGATGCAGAACGAAAACACCTGGCCGATCCAGGTGCTCAGCTTGTCAATAAAAAGCAGGATCTTCTGCATGCGGGCGGCGACCGAGGATTACCGGCTACGGTTGAGTCATTCTCCCATTTCCCGCAACGACCGTGCAAAAAAAACACCACCCGGTGTCGCCGGATGGTGTCTTTTCTTGCTTACAGCTCCCTGACGTCAGGCCTTCTTCTGAGCCGGCTTCTTGGGCGCGAAGTAATGGTTATAGGCCATGCGCGGATGGACCTGGGTATCGAGGAACCAGCGCACCGAGCGTGCAGCGAACGCCTTCTGCGACTCCTCAACCTCCCGGAAGATCGCATTGTCCTTGCGCTTGTCGGCGGCCTGGTCATAGACGACGAGCTGGCGCGCGAGCACCGAGTCCGGCGTCTTGTAGAACCGCACGCCCTGCTTCTGCTGCATCTCGACGTAGTCCTGGGAGTAGCGGTGGATCGCCTTCCAGGACATGTCGGCGGACGCGGCTTCCACGGCATTCTCGATGACCGCCTTGATCTTGGCCGGCAGCGCGTCGAACTTGGTCTTGTTGAACATGATCTCGAACTGCTCGGCGTTCTGGTGATAGCTCTGCAGCATGCACACCTTGGAAACGTCCGGGAAGCCGAGCAGGCGGTCGGAACTCGCGTTGTTGAACTCCGCCGCGTCCAGCAATCCGCGGTCCATGGCGGGCACGATCTCGCCTCCGGGAAGCGCGTTGACCGCCGCGCCGAGCCCCGTGAACACGTCGATCGAGATGCCCACGGTGCGGAACTTGAGGCCCTTGAAGCCCTCCACGCTCGTGATCGGCTTCTTGAACCAGCCGAGCGGCTGCGTCGGCATCGGCCCGTAGGGGAAAGATACGACGTTCGCGCCGATCGACTTGTAGAGCTTGTCGAGCAGTTGCTTTCCGCCGCCGTACTTGTGCCACGCCAGCAGCGTGTTCGCATCCATGCCGTAGGCCGGCCCCGAGCCCCACAGCGCGAGCGCGTTCTGCTTGCCATAGTGATAAACCAACACGCCATGGCCGCCGTCGAGCGTGCCCTTGGTGACCGCGTCGAGCAGGCCGAAGGCCGGCACCACCGCGCCCGCCGGCAGCACGTCGATCCGCAGCTCGCCGCCGGTCATGTCGTTCACTTTCTTGGCGAAGTCGAGCGCGTACTCGTGGAAGATGTCTTTTGCGGGCCACGTGCTCTGCCAGCGCATCGTGACCGGGCCCTGCGCCTTGGCGATCATCGGGAACGCGGTGATCGCAGCGCCCGTAGTCGCGGCGGCGGCACCGGTCAGGAACTTGCGGCGTGTCGCGCTCGGCTGCTCTGGCGCTCTCACGTTCTTTTTCAGGAATTGTTTCAGCATGTCTGTCCTCCGATGGTAGGTTTGTGCGAGGGAATAATCATGATCCCGAGATCACGCCAACAGGCACTCCGATCAACGCGTTCGAAACCAAAATTTTATTATGCGGAATGCCGTACTGATCGGTGGCAATGCTATACCTCAGAATATGCGAAATCAAGCATCGGCGGCCGCGATCTCCGCGACGTCGGTCGCGCGGCCCGGCTATAACTAACCGTTGTGATTCCGCGATATGCGCAATGTCCTTCAGCAACTGCATCAAGCGACCGGCGGATCCCCGGAGCGCACGCGACTCTCAACGCGCAGCGGACGCGGTTACGGCGGCGGGTGAGGTCACCCGATCCCCCCCTTTGTGCTTGGGATTGGGATGCCAGCCCAGCACGAACAGCAGCACAAAGAAACCAATCACATAGGCGATCGCAACGTGCCATCCGTACCGCAGCCAGCGCCCGACGGACTTCGCTTCCGGATACAGGTTTGACAGCGCCACGCCCGCCGATGAGCCGAACCAGATCATCGACCCGCCGAAACCTACGGCGTAGGCCAGGAAGCCCCAGTCGTAGCCGCCCTGCTTCAGGGCGAGCGCAGTGAGCGGAATATTGTCGAAGACCGCCGAGACGAACCCCAGGCCGAGCGCGGTCTCCCACGAGGCGGCCGGGAGTTTCTCCACCGGCATCATCGACGCGCAGGTAATGAGGGACAACAGGAACATGCTGCCCTTGAACGCCTCGGGAAGCAGTGACCAGTCCGGCTTGCGCACGGCAATACAGACCAGGATCGCGACCCATACCGCCGTGCCGATGAAGGGAAAGCTGTCCGACACGCTCGGGAACTTGAGATTGACCACGACGTTCGCGCCAATCGCCGCAGCCAGGATCGCGACCACGATCCCGACCCGGCTCCAGTCCACATGAATGCGGAGCGAGGCGTCCTTGACGATGGGCGAGTAACGTTGCTGCTGCAACGCCGCGGGTATTCCAAATATCACAAGCGCAACGCCCGCCGCGACGAATGCTTCCAGCACATCCAGGGGGCTCACACCATCTATCCACATCATGGTGGTGGTGGTGTCGCCCACGACACTTCCCGAGCCGCCGGCGTTCGACGCGGCGACGATCGCAGCGAGGTAGCCGATGTGGACCTTGCGCCGGAACACGGTGGCCGCGAGGGTGCCGCCGATCATCGCCGCCGCAATGTTGTCGAGAAAGCTGGAGAGCACGAAGATCATGACGAGCAGCACGAAAGCGCCTTTCCAGTCGTCGGGCAGAAAGCGCGGCAGCACGGCAGGGATGTGGCTCTTCTCAAAATGGCTGGACAGGATTGCGAAGCCGAGCAGCAGCCCGAGCAGGTTCGTCAGGATCACCCACTCGTGCAGCATGTGCTGGGCCAGGCCGGGAAGCCCGGCCCCGGCCTTGAAGCCGGTGAAACCGAGCTTGTAGAGCGTGATCACCGCAAGCCCGGCGAGCGCGACGTGCAGCGTGTGGCGGTGAAACAGCGCGACACCCAGCAGCGTCAATCCGAACAGGATGAAGTCGACTGGAATGCCGAATAGACCCGGTCCGTCACCCGCAGCACCAGCGTCGGCGGCCAGCGCCGGTAACGCAAACCCGGCGAGGAGACCCACGGACATGCACGACGCCGCCATGCGGCGCGCGAAACGGAAACGATTCACGATGGACAGGGTGACGGGGCGGTCAGAAGCCGGGCGATTGTATCACTCGCCGGCGCGGCGTTTGTCCATCAGCTCGAGGAACGGCGTGAGCATATCCATCGGCACCGGGAACACGATGGTGTTGGACTTGTCGCCGGCAATGCTGCCGAGCGTCTGCAGGTATCTCAATTGCATCGCCTGCGGCTGCCGCGCCAGCGTCTGCGCGGCCTGCAGGAGCTTCTCGGCCGCCTGCAGCTCGCCCTCGGCGTGGATCACCTTAGCGCGCCGTGTGCGCTCGGCTTCGGCCTGCTGCGCGATCGCACGCACCATGGACGGGTCGATGTCCACGTGCTTGATCTCCACATTCGACACCTTGATGCCCCAGGCGTCGGTCTGCGCATCGAGAATCTTCTGGATATCGAGGTTCAGCTTGTCGCGCTCGGCGAGCAACTCGTCGAGCTCGTGCTTGCCGAGCACCGCGCGCAGCGTCGTCTGCGCGAGCTGGCTCGTCGCCTCGAGGAAATTCGCCACCTGGATGATCGCCTTCTGGGCGTCCAACACGCGAAAGTAGATGACGGCATTTACCTTCACCGAGACGTTGTCGCGCGTGATCACGTCCTGGCTGGGGACATCCATCACCACGGTGCGGAGATCCACGCGCACCATCTGCTGGATGCCCGGCACGATCAGGATCAGTCCCGGCCCCTTCACTCTCCAGAAGCGGCCGAGCAGGAACACGACGCCCCTCTCGTACTCGCGGAGGATTCGCAGCGACGCCGCGATCAGGATGACGATCAGTAAGACGATGCCGCCCGCGCCAATTTGCTCGATCATGCCTTGCCTCCGTGCCTGTCATCCGGTTCCACGCGCAGGGTAAGCCCGTCGATGCCGGTCACCCGCAAATCCTGCCCGGTCGAAACGGGCACGGCGCTCAGCACGCGCCAGGTCTCGCCGCGCACCTTCGCCCAGCCCTCACGCTCGAAATCCGCCAGTGCAGTTCCGCTCGCCCCGATGATATCCGCGTGCCCGCTCACCACCGGGCGGCGGCGCGCTTTGAGCGCGACCCACACGGTAAAGAAAACCACCGCCGCGCTCGCCACCGAGAGCGTCACGACAAATGACAGCGGTAGCGTGTAGCCGGCAGCGACGTCGGGATCGAACAAGATCACCGAGCCAAATACGAGCGCAACGACCCCCCCGATGCCGAGCGAGCCGAAGCTGGGCAGGAACGCCTCCGCGACGATGAACGCCAGCCCCAGCAGGATCAGCCCGAGGCCAGCGTAATTCACCGGCAGGAGTTGAAAAGCGTAGAGCGCCAGCAGCAGGCAAATCCCCCCCACGACGCCGGGCAGCACGTAGCCGGGATTGGAAAACTCGAAAATGAGGCCGTAGATCCCGATCATCATCAGGATCAACGCAATGCCGGGATCCGTGATCACGGCGAGGAGCCGGTTGCGCCAGTCCGGCTCGAGTGTCGTGACCGCCGCGCCCCGGGTCTCGAGCGTGCGTTCCACCCCTTGCACGGTGAGCTTTCTCCCGTGCACCTGCTTGAGAAGATCGCTCACGTCGGCCGCAACGAGGTCGATCACCTTGCGCTTCCTCGCCTCCTCCGCCGGCAGGCTCACCGCCTCGCGCACCGCCTGCTCGCCCCAATCGGCGTTGCGCCCCCTCAACTGCGCAAGGCTGCGGATGTAGGCGGCGGCGTCATTGACCTGCTTGCGCGTCATGGCGCCCTTGGGATCCGGCTCGTCGTCGACCGCGTCCTTGCCGGACTTCCTTGTGGTTTTCCCCTCGGGCTTGCGTTGCTTCCCGGAATCCCCTTCCGGAGCGCCGCCGACCGGCACCGGTGTCGCGGCGCCGAGGTTGGTCGCGGGCGCCATCGCCGCGACGTGGCTCGCGTAGAGGATGAAGGTGCCGGCGCTCGCTGCGCGCGCGCCGCTCGGACCCACGAAGGCGGCAACTGGTACCGGCGAGGCGAGGATCTCCTTGATGATCCAGCGCATCGAAGTGTCAAGTCCGCCCGGCGTATCCATCTGCAGCACGACCAGCGCGGCACCGCGATCCGCGGCCTTGCGCAAGCCGCGCACCACGTAGTCCGCGGTCGCCGGGCTGACCGCACCCTCGAGCTTGAGCAGCACCACCGGCTGCGCGCCGATTTCGGCGGCCGGCAACTTGGCGACGAGCCCCACCGCGCCAATCAAGCCCAGGGCGGCCCAAGCTTTCCCGCCGTCGCTGAAGAAGAGCCTCATGCGGCTATTATGACCCCTTATCACGCAACCGGGCGCGTAAGTCCCACCCACAAATCGCTTTGCAGGCGCGCGACGTCGCCCAGCGTGCCGCGTTCCCGAAAGGCGCGCCGCAGCCAATCCGCATCGCTGGCGCCCTCGCGGGCACCGGACTCAAGCTCCTTCAGCGCCAGCCCGGCACCGAGTTCCGCCGCGTGCGGCTCGAGCAGGGCAATCGTCTCGAGCACATCGTCCTTGAGGGACACCTGCCGCCCCGTGTCCGCGTCGATCAGCTTGCCGCCGAGACCGTAGCGGCAGGCCTGGAAGCGATTGTGGTTGTAGAGCAGGTAAACCTCCCGCGAGGGCGGGCGCGGCCGGTCCTTCAATAGATGGCGGGCAAGCGCCTGGGCGTAGGCGGCGAGCGCCGCCGCGCGGTCAACCGTAAGCGGCGTGTCGAATACCCGGATTTCCACCGTGCCGTATTCGGGCCGCGGCCGGATGTCCCAGTAGAAGTCCTTCATGCTCTCGACAATTCCGTAGCCGCGCATCTTGTCGAAGTACTCGATGAACTCGCTCCACGAACGCACGAACGGCATCTGCCCGGACAGCGGAAAGGCGCTCACGGTGTTCAGCCGCGAAGATTGGTACGAAGTGTCCTCGCCCTGCTGGAAGGGCGAGGACGCCGAGAGCGCGATGAAATGCGGCGCATAGCGCGCCAGCAGGTGCGTGAGGTACACGGCCTCGTCCCCGCCCGGGCAGCCGATGTGTACATGCTGGCCGAAGATCGTGAACTGCTTGGCAAGGTAGCCGTACAGATCCAGGATGTGCTGGAAGCGCTCGGTCGGGTAAATGCGGCGATCGCCCCACTGGTGAAACGGGTGCGAGCCGCCGCCGGCGACGCGCACGTTCAGCCTCTGGGCCGCCAGTGCGACGGCGTCCCGGATCGCCCGCAGCTCCCGCACCAGCGCGTAATGCGTCGACTGGATCGAGGTATTGATCTCGATCATGCTCTCCGTAATCTCGGGCCGGACCGCGCCGGGATGCTCCATTTTCCCGAGCAGCTCGATCAGGTCCGCCGCATCGCGCGCGAGGTTGTAGTCGCGTGAGTTGAGGATCTGCAGCTCGAGCTCGACGCCGAGCGTGAAAGGTGCGGAACGCTTGAACTCCGTTTCCGCCGGGCTCACTTGTTCTCCGCCGCTTCACCTGCCCGCCGCAGGGCGAATTGCACGGCAATCGGGCCGACCAACTCCAGGATGAGGACCGCGGACAGCACGATCGCGGCAAGCTTCGCGCCGAAATCCGGGTACAGCTGCCCGGTCCGGTGCACCATCCCGACCGCCGTGCCCGACATGGGCGTGAGCGCGAGGCACAGCAGGCCCGCCGCTCCCCGGCGCACTCCCGACAGGTAGGTCAGGCTCATGACGCCGAGCGATTTCCCTGCAAACCGCGCCAGCACATAGACGATCGCGAGCGTGCCGCCGGTCGCGAGCTCCGCCGCGTTGAGGCTTGCCCCGCTCACGACGAAAAGCACCACAACGAAGAGCTGCCCGATCCAGCCGATGTCGACGGGCAGCAGGTCGTGGCGCCGGTCGAGGTTCTTCGAGAGCGTGCCGAATGCAAGCAGCGCCAGCACCACCGACAATTCGAACAGGCGTGCGGCGGCGACGGTCACCGCGATCAGCCCGAGCGAAACCACCAGGTGCCCGCGCTCCGTCCTGCCGAGCCAGCGCGCGAGCGTCATGGCGGCGACGCTCGCGACGTAGCCGAGCAGCGCAGAACCGGCCAGCAGATAAACCGGGTGCAACACGACGGTCGCTACGCTCGCTTGGTACTCGTGATGCAGCCAAGCGAGCAGCATGGTCGAAGTGACGAACGCGAGGACGCTGTTCATCGCCGTGAGGTTGAGTGCCCGCTCCGTGACCTGGCCCTCGGCCCCGATCTCCTGCGCCGCGACCAGCACCACCGCGGGCGCGGTCGCGATCGCGATTGATGCCGCAATCGCCGCGTAGAGCGGCTCGACCCCGAAATAGAGCAGCGCCACGAACACGAAGGCAAACGAGAGCGCACTCTCGAGGACGGCTGTCGCCGCGAGCCAGGGCTCGCGCCGGAGCCAGGCGAAATCGAGGCGCCGGCCGAGCTCGAACAGGATCAGGCCCAACGCGATGTCGACAAAGATCCAGGCCTCCCTCAGAAGCGCGCCGTCGAGCCAGTTGAGCCCGCTCGCGCCGAGCGCGAGCCCGACCAGGACGTAACCGACGATACGCGGCAGGCGCAGCACGCGGCGGACAAACTCTCCGCCGATTACGCCGGCGAGCAGCAGCAGGCCGAACAGCGCGAGCGGGCTGGCGGCCGGGGGAAAGTCAGGCAGAAAGCTCAGTTGTGTCATGGCGAGCCCACACCCGTTTGCCGCCCGCTCGGGCGGCGACAACTTCAACAACTGAATTAATTCTGGTTCTCCGCGCCGTCCTCGGCGCGCACGGAAACCGTGGAATTTTTAGTTTTGATTGCCTTATCTGACCACGGCGGGTGCAAAAGTTCCGCCGCGGGCTGTAATCAATTGATTTGTCATGGAGCAAGTATCACATGCACACGATACGGACCGTGTGCGCCGACCGTCACCGTTTGCTCGATGTCGGCGGTGCGCGACGGCCCCGAGATGAAGTTGACGGCCCGCGGCAGCTTGCCCAATTCGCTCCGCGCGAGCTGCCACGCCTCCTCCATGCCGCGCACGATGCGCGATCGGCTCACGACGGCGACATGGGTTTCCGGTAGCAGGCTTACGGTTGACGGCGTCTCGGGTCCCGATACCGTCATCAGCGTGCCGGTCTCGGCGATGGCGCAGTACGCCCCCGTGATGCCGACGAGATCGGTGTCACGCGCTTCGCGCACGACGATATCGATGCCTGCGGCACGCCAGTCGAGCGTCGCCAGTTCGGACCAGCACACCGCCGCAAGCGGCAACGCATGGGCCCGCAAGTAGCGGGCGACGCCGGCCGGAACGGCCTCGATCGCTTCCACTTCATCCACCGTGCTCGCCAGCCCCAGCGCGCGCTCGCGGAAACGGACCACCGGGTCCCATTCCATGCGCGGCCGCGCGCTTCCGGGATGCAACCCGATATACGCGCTCATCGCCGTGCGCTCGGCGTCGGTCGGAACCGCTCCCTTGCCCTGCCGTGCGCGGATGCGTGCGAGTATGTTTTCGCGTTCAGTCACTGATGCTTCAACTTCCCTGCCCCTCACCCCCACCCTCACCATCCCTCACCCCCGCCCCTCTCCCGAGCGGAGAGGGGCGGCTCGAGATTCCCTTCTCCCCTTGGGAGAAGGGCATGGGATGAGGGGATGGGGGCGAGGGGGGTATTCTGGGCCCGCCTCACCCGAGCGTGGGCATGTTGAGCCCCGGCGCCGGGGTATCCTGGTGCGGCCAGCGGCTGGTGATGACCTTGGTGCGGGTGTAGAACTTGACGCCTTCCATGCCGTGCACGTGGAGGTCGCCGAAGAGCGAGCTCTTCCAGCCGCCGAAAGAGTAGAACGCCACCGGCACCGGGATCGGAACGTTCACGCCGACCATGCCGACCTGAATCTCGTTCTCGAAGCGCCGCGCCGCCCCGCCGGATTCGGTGAAGATCGCCGTGCCGTTGGCGTACGGGTTGCGGTTGACGAGCGCGATCGCGTCTTCGAGCGTATTTGCCCGCAGCACGACGAGTACCGGACCGAAGATCTCGTCCTTGTAGACGCGCATGTCCGGCGTGACGCCGTCGAAGAGCGTGGTGCCGAGAAAATACCCGTTGTCGAACCCGCGCACCTTGTGGCCGCGGCCGTCGACGACGAGCCTCGCGCCTTCCTTCACCCCCTGGTCGATGTAGCCCGCGACCTTGTCGCGATGCTGGGCGGTGATGAGCGGGCCCATGTCCACCCCTTCCTTGTCTCCCGGTCCGACCACGATCGCTTCGGCCTTCTTCTTGAGCAGCTTCACGAGCGGGTCGGCGGCGGCGCCCACCGCCACGACCGCGGAGATCGCCATGCAACGCTCGCCCGCCGAGCCGTAGGCCGCACCGATGAGGGCGTCGGCCGCGAACTCGAGATCCGCATCCGGCAACACGACAGCATGGTTCTTGGCCCCGCCGAGCGCTTGCACCCGCTTGTGGTTCTTCGCGCAGGTTTCGTAGATATATTTCGCGATCGGCGTGGATCCGACAAAGGAGACGGCGTGAATCCCCGGGTGATTGAGCATCGCATCCACGGCTTCCTTGTCGCCGTGTACGACGTTGAGCACCCCGTCGGGCAGGGCTGCATCCTTGAAGAGCTCCGCCATGCGCAACGAGGCCGAGGGCACCTTCTCCGAGGGCTTGAGGATGAACGCGTTGCCGCACGCGATGGCCACCGGGAACATCCACAGCGGGACCATCACCGGGAAATTGAACGGCGTGATGCCAGCGCACACGCCCACCGGCTGGCGCACCGTGTGGCAGTCCACGCCCGAACCGACGTTCTCGGAATGCTCGCCTTTGAGGAGATGCGGGACGCCGCAGGCGAACTCGACCACCTCGATGCCGCGCTGGACCGAGCCCATCGCATCGGGAAGGGTCTTGCCGTGCTCTTCCGTGACGAGCGTCGCCAGCTCCTTCTGGTGCGCCTGCAGCAGCTGCAGGAATTTCTGCATCACGCGCGCACGCCGCAGCGGCGGCGTGTCGCCCCAGCCCGGGGCCGCCGCGGCCGCGGCCTTCACCGCGCCGTCGATATCGGCCGCGTTGCAGAGCGGGACCTTGCGGATGACCGTGCCCAGCGCCGGATTGGTCACCGGGCCGAAGCGGGTGCCGGAGGCGGGCTGGTGCCTGCCGAAGATCCACAGCGGCACGCTCGTCACATTGTGTGATGTGTCGTTCATGTCGTTCGTTTCTTTCGATACAGCTCGCGGAACGTGCGGCCTTCCGGCGCCGGGAAGTCGCGCCCGTTCGTCCAGCCGCCGCCGAAGGGCAGGCGGCGGATGCGCCGGTCTGCGCCGCCGAGCAGGGACAGCACACGTGCGCCGAGCGCCGTCATCATCGCATAGATCGCCGGGCGCCGTGCCGCCCAGCTCCACAACGCAAGCCCCATACGCTCCGGCCACGGCTTGAGCCCGCGCTCGAACTGGCGCTCGCGGAGTTTCCTCATGAGATCGGGCAGAGGGATCTTCACCGGGCAGACCACGCCGCACTGATTGCAGAGCGTGGCGGCGTTGGGAAGATCGAGAGCGTTTTCCAGCCCCACATAGCTCGGAGTCAGCACCGAGCCCATCGGCCCCGGGTAAACCCAGCCGTAGGCATGCCCGCCGACGCTCTGGTACACCGGGCAGTGGTTCATGCACGCGCCGCAGCGGATGCAACGCAGCATCGGCTGCAGGTCGCTGCCCAGCAGCTCGCTGCGTCCGCCATCGAGCAGGATCACGTGGAAATGCTGCGGCCCGTCGCGATCGCCCTCTCCTTTCACGCCGGTCGTGACGGAGATGTAGTTGGAAATGGTCTGCCCCGTGCCGTGCGCCGGCAGCAGCCGCATGAGCGTCGCCGCGTCCTCCAGGGTCGGCAGCACCTTCTCGATGCCGGTGATCGCGACGTGCACCCGTGGCAGCGTGGTCACCAGGCGGCCGTTGCCCTCGTTGGTGACGATGAGTGTGGAGCCAGTCTCGGCCACGACGAAGTTCGCGCCCGAGATGCCCATGTCCGCGGTGATGAAATGCTGCCGCAGCATCTCGCGCGCTTCGCGCGTCAGTGCCGCGATGTCGGTCTTGCGCGGCGTGCGGTGCTTTTCCTGGAACAGGTCCGACACCTCGTCGCGGGTCTTGTGCACCACCGGGGCAACGATGTGCGAAGGCGGCTCGCGCGCGAGCTGGAGGATGTACTCGCCGAGATCGGTCTCGACGACCTCGATGCCGGCCGCCTCGAGCGCCTCGTTCAGGGCGCACTCTTCGCTCACCATGGACTTCGATTTCACCGCCTTGCGCACACCGTGCTGCCGCGCGATTTCGCACACGATGCGGTTGACGTCCTCGCGGGTTTCCGCCCAGTGCACGACGGCTCCGCGCGCCACCGTATTGCGCTCGAACTCCTGCAGGTACAGATCGAGGTCGGCAAGCGCGCGGTCGCGGATCGCCGCGGCGGCGGAGCGGATCTCCTCGTAATTGCCGAACTCGGCCACGCGATCGGCGCGCCCGCGCACGAAGTTGCCCTGCAGCCGCCTGAGGGCGGCCTGAAGGTTGGCGTTGGAGAGCTTCGTGCTCGCCGTCGCCTTGAAATGCATGGAGGTGACCTGCATGAGACGCTCAGTTCATGCGATAGCGGCGGACGGCTTCGGGGTTCCAGCTGAGCCCGTTGCCCGGGCGGGCGGTGAGGACCGCGTTGCCGTCGGCGATCCGCAGCGGCTCCTCGAGTATAGCGTTCGCCCAGTCCACATATTCCAGCCAGTGCGCGGTCGGCGTCACGGTGAGCAGATGCGCGCTCACTTCGGGGTAGAGGTGCGAGGACATCCGAATTCCCTTCGCCGCGGCCAGCCCGGCCGCGCGCCGCCAGCCGGTAACGCCCCCGATGCGCTCGAGGTCCGGCATCACATAGTCGCAGGATTGCGCGGCGAGCGCCCGCTCCATCTCGTGCGGGAGCGAAAAGTTCTCCCCGATCTGCAACGGCGTCGCGAGCGTGCGTGCGATCCCGGCGCATCCCGCAAAATCGTCGTGCCGGATCGGCTCCTCCATCCAGTAGACGCCTTCGCCGTCGAGTGCGCGCCCGCGCCGGATCGCCTCTTCCACCGTCAGCGCCTGGTTGTAATCCACCATCAGGGCAATGTCCGCAGTGATGCGCGCGCGCACCGCGCGTACCGCGGCGAGATCGGCTTCGAGCGTCGGGTAGCCCAGCCGGAGCTTTACCGCCTTGAAACCACCCGCGAGGAGCTTTTCCGCTTCATCGGCCACCGCCGCCGGCTCCTTCAGGCCCAGTCCGCAGCTGTTGTACGCGGGTACCGGGCGGGGCGCTGCGCCAAGGAGTGTCGCGAGCGGCATTCCCGCGGCCCGGGCGAGCGCGTCCCAGGCCGCGACATCGAACATCGCCATCGCCATGCGCACGATGCCCTGGACGCCCATCAGCACGAAGCGCCGGTTGATCTTCTCCCACAGGACGGTCGGCTCGACGGCATCCCCCTTCACCGTGCGCAGCACTTCCTCGAGCATCACGACGATGGCGGCGGCGGCGGCCGGCACGTAGCAGAACTGGTATGCGTGGCCGGTCACGCCTTCTTCCGTCTCCAGGTCTACGAGCAGCAGCGGCGCCTCGCGCAGCGCCTCCTGGCTGGTCCCGAGCACGTAGGTCATCGGCACCTTCACGCCGACCGCGCGGATGTTCCGCACGGTGAGCTTGGGCAGCGTCATGCCTTCTTGCCCTGGGCATGAAGGATCAGAATGTCCCGAGCCGCGCGGTGGATGGGCGTGGGCACGCCGACCGCCGCGCCGAGCTCGACCACCGCGCCCGACAGCCACTCCACTTCCAGCGGGTTGCCGCGTTCGAGATCGAGTTGCAGCGAAGCGGTCATCGTCGGCGGCAGCGTGTCGCTGAAAGCAAGGCGCTCCTCCGCGATGTCTTCCGGCAGTCGGACCCCGTGAGCCCTTCCCACGGCGGCTGCTTCCCGCATCGCGTCGAGATAGAACTGGCGGGTCAGCGGGTGCGCGAGGATTGGGCCGAGCGGTAGCCGTATGGTGGCGGTGACTGCGGCCATGCCCACCAGGAACACGAATTTCTCCCAGATCGAGCGGCGGATGTCGTCGGAGAGGCGGGCGTCGATGCCCGTTTTCTTGAGGTTCTCGAGCAGCGCTTCGGCGCGCTTCGAGCGCCGGCCGTCGTATTCGCCGAACACCACCCGTTGCATCGTGCCGGTGTGCAGGATCACGCCGGGGCGGGATATCGCGGTCCCCATGTACGCAACCCCGCCCATCAATGCCTTCTCGCCCACGATCGGGCGCAGGATATCGTCCTTGCGCACGCCGTTCTGGAGCGACAGGAAGCCGGTGTCCGGCCCGAGCAACGGCAGGATCGAACGCGCCGCGGCCGCGGTGTCCCAGAGCTTGACGGCAAAGAAGACGAGATCGACCGGCCCGATCGTGGCGGGGTCGTCAGTCACCCGTAGCCTCGGCAGGTGCACGTTGCCCACGGGGCTTTCGAGCGTGAGGCCATGCTCGCGCATTGCCGCGAGATGCGCTCCGCGCGCAATGAACGACACGTCGCATCCCGCGTGCGCCAGGCGCGCACCGATCAGGCCGCCGACGCCGCCCGCTCCCATGAATGCAATCCTCATGATGGATGTTGCTCCCCGGCGAGAACTTCGGCGATATGGAGCACCTTCGTCGTCAGGTCGCCCCGGCGCCGCAGCCGGCCCTCGATGTGCAGCATGCAGCCCAGGTCTCCGAGCACCACCGCGCCCGCGCCGCTGGCGGCGATGTTCGCGCACTTGCGCTCGGCAATGTGAGTGGCGATGTCTCCGAACTTGACGGCGAAGGCGCCGCCGAACCCGCAGCAGGTCTCGGCTTCTTCCATTTCCCTGAGCGCGATCCCCGGCAGCCGGGCGAGCAGCGCGCGCGGCTGGGCCTTGACGCCGAGCTCGCGCAATCCCGAGCACGAATCATGATAGGTGATGGTCCCGGCAAACGACGCGGGAAGCGTCTTCAGCTTTGCAACATTGACCAGGAAGTCCGTCAGCTCGTAGGTACGCTCGCAAAGCTTCCGAATGCGCTCGCGCTCGGCCGGTGTGTCGCGAAACAGGTCCGGGAAATGGGCGCGGATCATGCCGCCGCAGGAGCCCGATGGGACGACGACGTACTCGAGGCCTTCGAACTCCTCGAGCACCTTTCTCGCAAGCGCCCTTGCGGATGCGCGGTCTCCGGAGTTGTACGCCGGCTGCCCGCAGCAGGTTTGCGCGGACGGCACGACGACTTCGCAACCCGCGGCCTCGAGGAGCTTCAGCGCCGCGAAACCGATCCGCGGCCTCACGAGATCGACGAGGCAGGTGACGAAGAGACCCACGCGCATGCGCGAAATTATCGCAGATTCACCTGACACTTGATTGCGCCTGAAGCTGGGATTACGCTCCTGCCACAAGTCGCGTCCAGGCGCTCTCAAACGCAGGAGAGGAGAAAACCATGGTTCGATATCTGGTCACGTGTTTGGCCGCATTGATCGGCGCAATCGGCGGCGCCGCGGCGCAATCGCTGGCCGAACGCGGCGAATACCTCGTCAATGCCGTCATGGCCTGCGACGGCTGCCACACGCCGCGCGGCAAGGGCGGCTTCAACATGGAGAAGCGGTTCGCGGGGGGCTCGCAGGTCTGGGACACGCCGGCCTACACCGTCAGGGGCACCAATATCACGCCCGACCGCGAAACCGGGATCGGCGCGTGGAGCGATGCCGAGATCAAGCGCTCGCTCACCGAGGGCACGCACCGGCTGGGCCGGCCGCTCGCGCAGCAGATGCCCTTCCCTTTCTACAAGATCCTGACCGCGCGCGACCTCGATGCAATCGTCGCCTATCTGCGCACCATCCCGCCGGTCAAGAATGAGGTGTCGGCGCCGGTCTACAAGGCGGCGATGAAGGTCGACCTCGTTCCCGGCGCCGTGAAACCGTTCACCGAAGCGGATCTGAAGGACACCGCCAAGCGCGGCTTCTATCTCGCCACGATCGCCCATTGCATGGAATGCCATGGGCGGCGGCCAGACGGCGTGCAGGACTACGAGAACGCCTGGGGCAAGGGCGGCTACGTGTTCAAGGGTCCGTTTGGATCCGCGGTGGTCCCCAACATCACGTCCCATCCGAAATCGGGGATCGGCGCCTGGACCGACGCGGAAGTCAGACGCAGCCTCACGCACGGCGTCTCACGTGACGGGCGGGCGTTCAAGCAGCCGATGGCGCGCCAGGAATATTTCAGCCGGATGACCGACACCGACCTCGACGGGCTCGTCGCCTGGGTGCGCAGCCTCCCGCCGATCGAGTAAGGCTTCGGTTGGCTCCGGTCAGCCCCTGGGCCTCGGCAAGATGAAGTCCACGGCAGCGTAAATCCTCTCCTGCTGGTCTTCGGTCAGGGACTCGAACACCCTGACTACCTCGGCGTCGTTCGTGATTTTCCAGCAGGATGCCGCGACGGCACCCAGAGCACGTGGAAACCTGCCGAAGGTCTCGGAAAGCGCCAAATCGCGCAGATGAGACCATCGAACCGTCTCCGGAAGGTCGGCCAGCATGCGCCGAATCTCATAGCCGATGCGTTCGGGATTGCGCCGGCACACATAGCCGAAGCGCCAAACACGAAGCCTGCCGATCAGACGGTCCATCATGAACGCTTTTTCCAAAGGTCGCTTCGCGGTCCTGCCTATGGGGACGCGCGTGCGCAGTATCCGGGGACGGAACGCAGGCCGCTTTACCCCTTACGCCAATCGCTTGCCCCGTCATGCCATAATGAATTGCACATCGTGGAAGGATGACTTCGCGCGCGCAGGAAGGACGTCGAGAGAATGGAAACTTTCCTGGCGACCTTCGGGCAAATAATCGTGCATGTCATTGAGATGCACGGCGTTGACGCGCGCACGTTGCTGCGCGAGGCAGGCGTCGACCCTGCGCTGCTGCGCGATCCGGACGCGCGCATCTCGAGCAGGGTCGCGGACGAGGTATTCGCCAATGCCGCTGCGCTGATCCCCGACCCCGCGTTCGGCCTGCGGGCGGCGCGCTGTTGGCACCCGTCCAATCTCGGCGTGCTGGGCCATGCCTGGCTCGCGAGCTCGACACTGCACGCCGGCCTGCGGCGCCTCGAGCGCTACGGCCGCATCGTCGGCGAGAAAGCACACCTCAAGGTCATGGATACGCAGGAGGGATTGCACGTCGCGTACGACCACCGCCGGCGCGACCCCATGCTGCGTGCGATCGGTTCCGACTTCGTCCTGTCGCTCATCGTGGATATGTGCCGCATGAACTACGGTGCATCGCTGCGGCCCCTGGAGGTCCGGTTCTCCCGCGCGAAGCCCGCGGAAACCGAGCCGTACCGGCATTTCTTCGGCTGCCCCGTCCACTTCGGGATGGGCGAGGACGGCTTCCTGCTGTCGTCCCGCATCGCCGACGACCCGCTGCCCACGGCGAACCGCCGGCTTGCGGACACGCTCGACGACATGCTCGCCACGGAGCTCGCGATGCGTGACCGGGACAATGTCCCCGCACGCTGCAAGCACACGCTGCTCGATCAGCTCGCCTCGGGTGAAGTGTCCGAGGGCCACATGGCGCGGCAGCTCTACATGAGTCGCCGCACGCTGCAGCGAAAGCTGGCCGAGTCCAATACCACCTATCAGCGGCTTGTCGACGACACCCGCCGCGACCTCGCGCTGCGCTTCATGGAGGATCCCCGCAAGTCGATCACGGACGTGACCTTCCTGCTCGGGTTCTCCAGCCAGAGCGCGTTCACTCGGGCATTCCGGCGCTGGACCGGGATGTCTCCCACCCGGTTTCGCGAGCGCAGGATCGCCCCCGCAGCCGCTTGAAGCGGCCCGTATCTGCCCGGGATCACGCCCGGCTGGGACGTCGCGCTCGCGCTTGGCGTGCCGGGTTCAGCAGTTGGCGCACACGGTCAAGTCATCCGTTCTCATCGCGGTGACACTGCACGCACGGATACCGGCAGGCGCCGGAATTCGATCGCGTGAGGATTCCAGGAAATCCCGTTCGACCGCAATGAGCCGAACGCCAACCTTCGACGCCAGCTCGCCACAGTACTCGATTTACAGCGTGTCGGACATGGAGCCGCTCGATACGCTGGAATTGCACGTCCTGGCACGGGCTTACCGGGCTGCGTGGCGCTCCATGTACGCCCGCGATCCGGAGGACCGGCACGTCATAGAAGGCCTCGACGTGATGATCGTTTTTGGCCCGCAGTGAAAATGCTGGCACGTTCTACTGGCGGATGCCGAGAGCCGAGACCAGCTTGTCGTAAAGCTCGTATTGCTCGCGCACGTATTGCTCGGTCGCTGCCTGCGAACGGATCGCCGCGACGCCGCCGATCCGGGCGTTGCCCGCCAGCCAGTCCGGGTCCTTGGCGAGCCGGGCAAACACCTCGGTCCAGCGCTTCACGATCGCGCCGGGCATCTTGGGTGGACCCATGAGCGCGGTCCAGCCGACGATCTTCTCCATGTCCGGGAAGCCTGCCTCGCGCGCGCTCGGCACGCCCGGCAGCTCGGCGATCCGGACCGGCGAAACGAACAGGACGCGCATCCTCCCCGCCTTCGCCATCGGGATCACGGTGGGCGCGTTGTTGCACGCGAAATTCACCTCGCCCCCCAGCACGGCAGTGGTGACCTCGCCCCCGCTCTTGTAATGAATGCCGACCGCGTGGTCCTTGGTCAGCCCGGCGATCGTCATCAGGTACTGCGCGGCCATGTTCTGGCTGGTGGCGACACCTGCGGTCGAGAAATTGAGCTTGCCCGGGTTGCGCCGGATTTCCGCGATCAGATCGGCGGCGGTCTTGTGCAGCGAGTCGCTCCTGACGAAGCAGACGTACGGGTTCAGCTCGATCATCGAGATCATCGTGAACTCGTCCCACTTGTACGGAAGCTTCGAGTCGAGCGCGGGAAGAATGGCGTGCGTGGCAATGCGCGCAACCAGCAGCGTGTAGCCGTCGGGAACGGCATTGCGCACCAGCGTCGCCCCGATCGCCCCCGAGGCGCCGACGCGATTGACCGATACGATCGGAACATTGTTGAGGTATTTCGAGGCGGTTTGCGCGACGTTGCGGCCGGACAGGTCGGAATCGCCACCCGCCCCGAACGGGATCACGAACTGGATCGGACGCGTTGGGTAGCTCTGGGCGGCAGCGTGCATCGCCGCGAGCGCGAGTACAGCTGCCGCAAACGTGGATTTCATTGTTCTATTCCTTCCTGATCCGCCGCCGGGCTCAAATGCGCCACGGGCGCAGGAATGCCATTCGGTCCATCGAGCGCACCGTCAGCTGGCGCACAGACTTCTTGTGCAGCACATGCAGCACGACGGAGGCGCCCGCGTCGCCGCTTGCCCAGAGCCTCTGATAGAACTCGCTCTGGCGCCCCACCGCCTGCCCGCCCACCCCGAGGATGACATCGCCGCGCGCGAGGCCTGCCTGCTCCGCCGGCGACTGGGGCAACACGCGTGTCACCACGACGTGTCCCTGGATCTCCTCGGAATAGACGCCCAGCCAGGGCCGTGGCGGCTCCCGCCGGTGGCCGGTCGTGAGCAGGTCATCGAGCAGCGGCGTCAGGAGGTCGATGGGGACGAACATGTTACCCGGAAACGCGGCCCCGATCTCGAGCGCGTCGCTGACCCACAGCGAGCCTATGCCCACCAGCTTGCCGTCGGCGTCGAGGAGCGCCGCGCCGCTGTGCTCGAAGCGTGGTGGCGCGGTGAAAATGCCCCCTTCGATCATGTACTCCCACCAGCCCGTGAAGGTGCGCCGCGACACCACGCAGGCGCGTGAGGCACCGCCAGCGGCACCGTGAGCCGCCACCAGCACCGTGGCGAGCTCACGCACATCGGCCGAACTCCCCACTTCCAGGGGCCGGTAGTCGATCGCGGCGCGCAGCACACCGAAACCCGTGGCGTGATCGTAGCCGACGACGCTCGCCGGGAAGACGCGCCCGTCGCCCGCCACCACGAGAATGGAGCCCGCCTCGAGGATCAGGTAGCCGATGGTGAGAATCAGGCCCTTCTCGCCGAACACCACGCCGGTGCCTTCGCGCTCGGCCCCCAGGTTCTCGGCGGTGCGCGCATCGGGCACGGCCTTGATCGAGAGCTTGACCACGCCCTCGAGCGGGACGTTATCGGCGCGTAGCTCCGGCACCGCGACATGCGCGGCGCGCCAGGCGGAAAGGGCGGCGGTAAAGAACGAGACAGTCACGGTCGGGGCGCGCTGCGTTCGCAACTGGCCGCGCGCTGAACGGCAATCACGTTGCCGTTTGAACACGCGGAGTCAAACCGGCGCGCAGCGTCCGGATTTAACGAATGGTAGCGGTGCACCAGCCGCCCGGCAACGGGTGCTGGCCAGAGGTACGCGGGAGACTCAGGCGGGCGCCCGGTAGCGGACGCCGATGATCTCGATCTCCGCCTCGCCGGCCGGGGTGGCCAGCGTGACGACGTCGCCGCTGCGCCGCTTGAGCAGCACCCGCGCGATCGGCGACAGCCAGCTCACCTGGCCGCGCTTCACATCCACCTCGTCCACGCCGACGATGGTGACGGTGCGCTCCTCGCGCCCGCCGCGCACGTAGGCGTAGGTGACTGTGGCGCCGAAGAATATCTGGTCGGAGTCGCCGCGCCGCACGGGATCCACCACTTCCGCGCTGTCGAGGCGCTTGTTGAGGTAGTGGATGCGGCGGTCGATCTCGCGTAGCCGCTTCTTGCCGTAGATGTAGTCGCCATTCTCGGAGCGATCGCCGTTGGAGGCCGCCCACTGGATGGTCTTGACCAGCTCCGGGCGCTCGGCGTCGAGCAGCTTGGTGAGCTCGTTCTTGAGCCGCGCGTAACCCTGCGGCGTCATGTAGTTTCTTATTTCCGGCGTGATCGCAACGGCCGCCGAACTGCGACCATTTCCGTTGCGGCCGTGACCGTTGCCGCTGCGCCCGTTACCGTTGCGGCCGTTGCCATTGCGCCCGTTGCCGTTGCGACTGCGCGAGAGTGACACTGACTTGCTCATGGTGATGTGATTGCGATGCGTTTCGAGCGGAGGAGCCTCATAGTATAGCAAAAACAATGTATTACTGGCGATACCTGCAGCCGGCAGCGTATCGGACGCTTGGCGAGCCCCGTTCCTGATTGTCGCTGTGGATTTCATATTGTAAAATCGGCCGCCCAAGTCGATTCAACTCCCTGCTGTGGCTAGACAAAAAGAAGAGAAATCCTCGATCCAGGTCATCGACCGCATGATGAACCTGCTGGGAGCCCTCTCCCGCCACGGCTCCCCGGTCAACCTCAAGCAGCTCGCCGCCGAGACCCGCCTGCACCCCTCGACCGCGCACCGCATTCTGGCCGTGCTGGTGGGCAACCGCCTGGTGGACCGGGTCGAGCCCGGTATGTATCGCCTCGGCTTCCGGCTGCTCGAGCTGGGAAATCTGGTGAAATCGCGCATCAGCGTGCGGCAGGAGGCGCTGCCCCACATGCAGGACCTGCACCAGCAGCTGGGCGAAACAATCAACCTGTCGGTGCGCCATGACGACGAGGTCGTCTATGTCGAGCGCACGTCCGGCAACAGTTCGATGATGCGGGTGGTCCAGATCATCGGCGCCCGCGCGCCCCTGCACATCACGGCGGTCGGGAAGATCTTCCTGGCCGAGGATGGCCCCGAGCAGTGCGCCGAGTACGCGCGGCGCACCGGCTTGCCGCGCTACACGGACCATACTCTGACTGACGCCGACGCCCTGACAAAGGAGCTCGAAAAGGTTCGCCGCCAGGGCTATGCCTTCGACAACGAGGAGGCCGAGAAGGGTGTCTCCTGCATCGGCGCCGGCATCTACAACGACGAGGGCAGGCTCGTAGCCGGCCTTTCGGTGTCCGCACCCTCCGACCGGCTCAACAAGGCGTGGGCCAACCAGGTGCACCAGACCGCCGAGAACATTTCTCGGGCGATCGGTTACCAGGCGCGGTGACGGACTCGTGCTGGATCAGCCCCTCGTCATCCTCGACGTCGAGACCACCGGGGCGAACCCTGTTTACGACCGCGTCACGGAGGTAGGCCTGATCGAGGTCGAGTGCGGGCGCCGCGTGGCCGAGTGGTCGACGCTGGTGAATCCCGGGACGAGGATACCGCCGGCGATCCAGTCGCTGACCGGCATCACCGATGACATGGTCGCGCTGGCACCCTCGTTCGCCGAGATCGCGCAGCACCTGCTTGGGCAGCTCGAAGGAAAGCTCCTCGTCGCCCACAATGCCCGTTTCGATTACGGCTTCCTCCGGAACGAGTTCCGCCGCGCCGGCTTGCGCTACTCGAGCCGGGTGCTGTGCACGGTCAAGCTTTCGCGCCGGCTGTTTCCGCACGAGTCCCGCCACAACCTCGACGCCCTGATGGCACGCCATGGCCTGGCGTGCGAGTCGCGCCACCGCGCGCTCGGCGACGCCCGCGCGGTTTGCATGCTCGTGGACCGCTGGCGGCGCGAGATCGCGCCCGGTACCGTCGCCTCGGCAGTGGACGCGTTGGTCAGGGCACCCGCCGCCCCGGCGGGGCTGGCAGAGGGCGCGCTCGACGACATCCCGGAAATGCCCGGCGTCTATCTCTTCTACGGCGAGAATGGCGCCGTGCTCTACGTGGGCAAGAGCATCAACCTGCGGTCTCGGGTGCTGGCGCACTTCGCCGGCGACCATCGCGACGCCCGGGATATGAAGATTGCGCAGCAGGTGAAGCGGGTCGAATGGATCGAGACCGCCGGCGAGCTGGGCGCGCTCATCGAGGAGTCGCGGCTGGTCAAGAAACTTGCGCCGGTCTACAACCGGCGGCTGCGGCGCGCCGCGGAGCTGTGCGCCTGGCACTGGCGGGTCGAGGAGATGCTCGATGCTCCCCGGCTGGTAAACGCCGACGACCTGGAGCGGGTGCGGTTCGACAATCTGCATGGCCTGTTCCGTTCGCGATCCGCGGCGCTCGAGGCGCTGCGGGAAATCGCAACTGCGCATCAACTGTGCCCGATCGTCCTGGGCCTGGAACGGGGCAAGGGGCCCTGCTTTGCGCACCAGCTGAAGCGCTGCCGCGGCGCCTGCGTCGGCAAGGAAACCCGGGCGCAACACGCGCTGCGGCTGGGCGCAGCACTCGCGCAATTGCGAATGCGGCCATGGCCATTCAAGGGACGGATCGGGGTGCTCGAGAACGGCGCGGCGCGGGGAGAGATCATCGTGCTCGACCGCTGGTGCTATCTCGGCACCGTGCGCTCCGAAGCCGAGTTGGGCGAGCTGCAAGGCGGGTGTCCGCCCGCGGTATTCGATCTCGATACCTACAAGATACTCACGCGCTTCTTTGCGCGCCCGCGCGGCGGCTACACGGTGATCGAGCTCGCCGCCTGAACCGGCGGGGTAGAATGCCGTCACTTCGATATTTTCAGGGACGACGCCTCATGACCACTGCCCGTTACTTGCTGGCGTTCGCCTGCGTACTGCTGCTGCCGTCCCTCGCGCTGGGGCAGGCCTACCCGGCGAAACCGGTGCGGATGATCATCCCTTTCCCCCCGGGCGGGCCGACCGACCTGATGGGCCGCATGGCGGCCGACCGACTGTCGCGCGCGTGGGGCGTGCAGGTCATCCCGGACAACCGTGGCGGCGCGGGCGGCAACATCGGATTCGAGCTGTGTGCGAAATCGCCGCCCGACGGCTACACGGTGTGCATGATGACGGTGGCGCAGAGCATCTCGCCCGGCATCTACCGCAAGCTTGGCTATGACCTGGGAAAGGACTTCAGCTACGTGACGCTGATGGCGATCCTCCCGAGCCTGCTCACCACGCATCCCTCGCTGCCGGCCAAGAACGTGAAGGACGTCATCGCGCTCGCGAAAGCGCGCCCCGGGCAGATCATCTACGCCTCCACAGGAAACGGCACGAGCCCCCATATGCTGATGGAAATGTTCAAGTGGATGGCGGGCGTCAACATGGTGCACGTGCCCTACAAGGGCCAGGCGCAGTCGGTGATCGACCAGATCTCCGGCCAGATCCAGCTCGCCTTCAACACCGCGGTCACCGTCCTCCCGCATGTCAACCAGGGCAAGCTCAAGCCGATCGCGATCTCGACCAAGGAACGCTTCCCGCCGCTGCCCGACCTGCAGACTGTGGCCGAGGGTGGCGTCAAGGGGTTCGACGGCAGCTCGTGGCAGGCAGTCGTGATGCCGGCGGGCACGCCGCGCGAGATCGTCGCCCGCGTCTACCAGGAGCTCGCAGCCATGCTCAAGGCGCCAGAGACGCGCGAGCGGTTTCTGGCGCAGGGCGCGCTTGCCTCGGGAATTCCCCCGGAGGAGTTCGCAGGCTTCGTCAAGCGGGAAGCCGAGAAATGGGGCAAGGTCGCGAAGGCCGCCGGCGTCACGGTCGACTGACATAGACAACGCTCACCCCGGGGTATGAAGCCCGTCAAGCAGGAGCTTCAGGCGCGCATCGATCTCACGGCGGCGTTGCGCTGGGCCAACCGGCTGGGCTTCGGAGAGGGCATCTGCAACCATTTCAGCGTCGAGATCCCGGGGCATCCGGGTCGGTTCCTGATCAATCCGCAGGGCCTGCACTGGTCGGAGATCACGCCGGGCGACCTCGTGACCGTCGACGCAGCGGGCCGCAAGGTCGCGGGCCGGCATGACGTCGAGCCCACGGCGTTCTTCATCCACGGGGCGATGCACCGCTCCAAGCCCTCGGCCAAGTGCGTCATGCACACGCACATGCCGTTCGCCACCACGCTCACCGTGCTCCACGGCGGGCGGCTTGAATGGGCAAGCCAGAACGCGCTCAAGTTCCACGGCCGCGTCGCCTACGACGACAACTACAATGGCCTCGCGCTCGATGAGGCGGAAGGCGAGCGGATGTGCGCGATGGCGAGGGACGCCGACGTGCTGTTTCTCGGCAACCACGGCGTCGTCGTGTGCGGCCCTTCGGTGGCGCTCGCATTCGACGACCTTTATTACCTCGAGCGCGCGTGCATGCTGCAGGTACTGGCCATGGGCACCGGCAAGCCGCTGCGCATCGTGTCCGAGCGCGTCGCGATGATGACGGGCAAGCAGATGGCGGAGGACGCCAGGCAGTCCGAGCTGCACTTCGAAGCCCTGAAGCGGCTCCTCGATCGCGACGAAGCCGGCTGGTCGCGACGCAAGTAGGCCGTGTCCAGCAAGCAGCTCACGCTGCCCGGCGGCCGGTGCCTCGGTTATTCGGAGTTCGGGGCGCCGCGGGGCCGGCCCATCCTGTACTGCCACGGCTTCCCCGCCTCACGGCTTGACGGGTGCCTCGCCCACGAGGCGGCGCTGCGGCTCGATATGCGATTGATCGCGCCTGACCGCCCTGGATACGGACTCTCCGACTTCCAGCCCGGACGCCGCCTCACCGATTGGCCGCGCGACCTGGCGGCGCTCGCCGATGCCCTGGGACTGGAACGCTTTCCCTTGCTCGGAATCTCGGGGGGCGCACCGTACGTGATTGCGTGTGCCGGGGCCATACCCGAACGGCTCACCGCAATCGGCATTGTCTGTGGTCTGGGCAGGGCCGACCGAAGCGAATACACGGCGGACATGAATCCGGTCGCCCGCGCCTCGTTCGCCGTGGCGCGTGGCGCACCGGCGCTATCGCGGCTCGTTACGCGGGCGCTCGCATCCTTGTTGCGGGGCAACCCCCGGTTGACGCTGGGGCTGCTTGCCGCACGGTTGCCGCCGCCGGACCGGGAAGTGTTGTCCCAACCCGGCGTGCTTGGCATGTTTGCCGACTCGTTTCGGGAGGCGCTAAGGCAAGGCGGGCGCGGCGTCGCACACGATCTGAGCCTCTACGCGCAGCCCTGGGATACCGTGGTCGAAGCCATACGGGTGCCGTCCCACTTGTGGCACGGGGAGCAGGACACGACTGTGCCGGTCGCAATGGGAAGGCGTCTCGCCGCGGCGCTCTCTGGTTGTCGCGCCCGCTTCTATCCGGAGGAAGGCCACTTCTCGCTGCCGGTGCGAAGGATCGAGGAAATCCTCGCGACGCTGGCGGCGCGCGCCTGACCTGACGGGCGCGCGGACGGGCGTCCGCGGAACTCAGTGGACGACGAGTGGCTGGTTGAGGAGGACGTCGAAGGTGCCGAGAAACTCGTCCACGCGCTCGACGGAAGCATCCTCGGCGACGGCAGCCTGCAGGGACTGCGAAAAGCGCTCCGCGACATCGCCCTGGAAGAACGTGCCGCGCGCGCTGCGCTTGTCCACCAGCTCGTAGCCGTGCTGCGCGGGGTATTCCACCACGTAGTAGCTATCGCTGCTGTAGATGATGTTCATCGCCGTTTGCGCCTCATGCCCAAAAAACAACGCTTTTCCGGGCTCTCGCGTTGACATTGTCAGCAGGACCCGTTCCATGGGCAGTGACCGTTCTCACGTACCGGGATGTGGGGGCGCGAACGGTCGAATTCAAGGAACGAACGGCGACGCCGCAGTTGCGTAAAGAGTGACTCGAGATGTGTGACGCGACCAATTCCACACCTATCGTGGGGGAATGGTCACCTCACATGTGTTGCTCGTTGTTCGGTTCTCGTCGCAGGCCGCGATCGGCGCAGCTGGCTCAACGCAATGCCAGCAAGGATCAGGAGCAGGCCCGAGTAGGCGTTGGCGCCGGGATCTTCGCCCAGCAACGCCACCCCGATGAGGAGTGCAACGATCGGGATGCAGTAGTTGATCAGCGACATGAAGGTCGGCCCCGCGGATGCAATGAGCTTCAGATGCACGAGGGTCGCGATGGCCGTCGGGCCGACGCCGATCCAGAACAGGATCGAGACCGCGGTCCAGCCCGGATCGAGATGCCACGGCTGGTCCACCACCAGCGCGACCGGCACGCTGACCACGGCAGCGACGGCGATGATGGCGGCGGATGCGACCATGACATCGCCCCTGAGGGTCACGCGTATGATCACGCCATTCGCGGCGTAGCACAGCGCGCCCGCCAGCACCGAGAGCTGCGCGAGGACTTCAATGGGTGCGCCGCCCAGGCCGGCCAGCGCTGCCGGGCCCATCAGCACCACGATGCCCACGAAGCCGAGCAGGAAGCCCAGGACGCGGTTGCGGGTCATGTGCTCGCCCGCGACGAAGAAATGGGCGAGCAACAGGGTCGTCAACGGCATGATCGCCATGAGAATGCCGGCAAGCGCGCTGTCGATCGACGTCTGGCCCCAGGTGATGAACCAGAACGGCATGCAGTTGCCCACGACCGCCAGCACGACGTAGGGCATCCACGCGCGGCCGATCGACGGAAACGTATAGCCGAGGGCGCGCACCACGGCCACCAGGATCACGGCGCCGATCACGAGCCGCGTGGCGACCAGCGTTGCCGGCGGCACCTCCGCGACGCCGAGCTTGATGAACATGAAGTTCGAGCCCCACAGCGCAACCAGCGCTGCGAGCAGGCCCCAGTCCGAGAGCGTGCGGGCTTGCATTCTGGCGTCTCGGCGCGCCGGTTCCTGTGTGTGGAGTGCCGCCGCCTTGCAACCGCGACTTCAGCGTATCGCGACCGGCGCGACCGTCGAGCCACTCCCGCCCTGGACCTTCAACGGCTGCATCACGAACGCGAACTCGTACGCCTTTTTCGCCGCCAGCGCATCGAGCTTGAGGTTCTCGAGCAAATGGATGCCGTGGACCACCAGCGCGATCTGGTGCACCGGCAGGCTCAGCTCCTTGTCGGGATTGGGCGCAACCTCCACCGGCCAGTTATCGGCGCCGAGCAGCATCGGGTCCTGCTTGGCCAGCCATTGCGCGGCGTCGACGCCGATGCCCGGGCAGCTCTTCACGTAGCGCGCGTTGTCCTTGCCCCATAGCTTGCCCCATCCGGTGTGAATGATCACCGCATCACCGGGCTGCAACTTCACCTTCTGGCGCTTGAGCGCGTCCTGCAGGTCCTGCGCCGTTATCTCGTAGTTGTCGCCGAGCATCTCCACACCCTTCAAGCCCGCGACGTCGATCAGCACCCCGCGCGTCATCAGCATCCCGACATTGTGGATACCCAGCTTCGTGAAGCCGCTGCGCGTTGCGTTCTCGCTCACCTTGAAGCAGTTGTACCAGCTGTCCTCGTGCGTCTGGTGCGCGAAGCCGTCGAGTTGCGTGCCCACCTGGCCGATCTCGGTGATCACGAGCTCCTCGTTGCTGCCGCGGCGATTGGAAAACTGGTTCATAAACGTGCGCTTGGCGTGAACGTCGAAGCGGCGCGTGCCAAAGAACGGCATGCCCGCCCCGAGCACGTGACCGAGGTCGATCACCTCTCCGGTGCGGATAAGCTTGGTCGCGGCGAGCACCGATGCAGGCTTCATGTGATTGCCTGAGCCCCGCTCGTCGCCGGTGCCCCACTTCGACGGGCAGCGCTCACTTTCCAGCGGGGGCTTCCAGCTCTGGGCTCCGGCGATGGGGAACGTCAGTGACAACGTGGCTGCTGAAATGGCGATTGCGGCTGCGGACCTAGTCATGATCTCCTCCGTTCACATAAATGGTTGCGACTGGGCTGCTTCGTGCCTTCCCGCGCAGCGATGGCGAGCATATCATCGAGGCGGAGGCCGGCGGTGCACTATTCGAGGCAAGGGGTGGTCCCCAATGCGGCGCTGGCGCTCGCTGCAGGCCTCGCGTGCGCCGGCGCGTCGGCGCAACAGTCTCAGCAGGTCCCGCCGCCCGCGGCAGGACGCAGCGCGCTTCCCGCCCGGGCGCTGGCCGGGACTGATCTGCTGACCGAGCTGCGCAAGGGTGGCTACGTCATCTATTTCCGCCACACCTCGACGGATTTCTCGCGCGACGATTCACGGTCAAAGAGCGATGATGACTGCGACAACCAGCGGCCGCTCACCGACAAGGGACGCGAGGAAGCTCGGCAAATAGGCGCCGCGTTCCGCACATTGAAGATCCCGGTCGAGAAGGTGCTGGCGAGCCCGCGTTGCCGGACGATGGAAACCGCAATGCTTGCTTTCGGCCGCGCGGAAAAGGCGAACGATGTGCGCGGCGGTCCCGCGGCGCCGAGCAACCCGGACCGCTACGCGGGCCTGCGTGAGCTGCTCTCAGCGCGCCCCACGCCCGGCGCCAATCTCGTCATCTCGAGCCACGGCAATCCGTTCTACGCCACAGCGGGCGCCCCCTACCTCGCGGAAGGGGAAGCGGCAGTCGTCAGGCCGCTAGGCCAGGACTTCGAGATTGCCGCGCGAGTGCGGCACGACGCGTGGCGAATGCTGCACGCTCCGGGTCACTTATTGAAATGAGAGCGCGCTTTTTCGAGCGCTTCCCGCATTTTCGCCCATGCTTCGTCGGCGCCGCGGACCAGATCAACCCACGCTTCACCGGATGCGGCCTGCACGCGTTTCATGTGCTCCAACGCCTGGTCACGCTGACGGCGCAAATCGTTGAGATGTTTATCGTACTCGACTCGCGCGCCAGCCTGCGCCTTCTGGGCCTTGGCCTCCCACTTCGCAACCTCGGCGTTCCACTGGTCGAGTTGCCCTTTCAGCTTTTCCACGTATTCGTCGCGCTTGCTCATACCGGTACCTCCATTAGGTTTACAAAGCGAAGTCGAGCGCGCTGAAGTCGGCAATCTTCTCCGCCTCGGCGAGCTGGGAGAACAACCGCTCCGCCTTCGCGCGGTCGCGGTGCGCCGTCAACTTGAGGAATTTCTCGAGCAGCTCGTCGCGCGTGAGCGGCATCGTGGGCGTGCCCTTGAAATCATGCCCTTCGGCGGTGAGCGTCTTGCCGCTCTTCAACTTGAGCGTCAGGCGGCACGCCGACGAGGAATAGCCGGGCGCTGACTTCAGCAGTTCGACCTGCGTGGTCTTCGCGAGCGCACGGATCTTCGGGTCGTTGAGGGTCGATTCGGAGAAGGTCCGGGGGTCGAGGGGGTCCCGGTGCAGCGCGACCGCAACGCTGAAAGGCACGCTGTACTGCATCGTCGTGAGATCGCGCGGCTCGTTGATCGCGTGCTGGGTCAGGGTCTTCTCGCCGGCGGCGATCGTGATGCCCGCGACATCGTCTGCGGACAGTTTGTGCTTCGCCTTGAGATCGAGCGCCAGCGTCACCGGCACCTGCGCCGTCGCGTGACACGCGTAGCGCTTGATCTTGGTCTTCATGACGTACCACACGGAGCCCAGATCCTGCGTCAACCGCGCCGGCTGTGCGTCCCGGCAGAACACGTTGAGCACGCCGTACTTCCCCTCCAGCACCCCGGCCGGGCCCGTGTAGCCGTCGCGCGCCAGCACCGCGGCCATGAATCCACCCTCCGCGGCGCGCCCGAGATGGAGGCGCTTCACCATGCCGCCGGTCTTCGAGAATTCCATCAGGCCCGAGCTCAACGAGCCGGCGATGCCGAAAGCGTTCGCCATCTGTCCCGCGTCGAGGCCGAAGAGCCGCCCCACCACCGCGGCGGTGCCGAACACCCCCACCACGCCCGGGGAATGGAAGCCGACCTTCTCGATCGAATGATTCGCTGCGTGCCCGATGCGATAGAGCACCTCGAAGCCGGCGACGTAGGCCGATAGCAGCGCCTTGCCGCTCATCTTGCGGCCTTGCGCGGGCGCGAGGCCCGGTACGGCGAGGGCTGCGCTCGGGTGGATGCCGACGCTCGGCTCGACCAGGGCGTCCAGCTCGAAAGCGTGCGCCGAGGCGCCATTGCAGAGGCAGGCGAACGGCGCGCGCACCTTGACCGGCGTGCCGAATACGCTGCACTCGCCCGCCGCGCTGTTGCGCTGGGCATACTCGATGACGGTGCGGGTCCAGGGCAGCTGCGAGCCGTAGACGCAGGCGGCAACCGTGTCAATCAGGCAGTCCTTCGTGCGCTCGATCACCTCCGGCGGAATGCGCTCCCAGGTCAGGCCGACGGCGAATTCCGCCAGCGTGCGTGATGCGTCCGTCATGATTCTCGTCTCCCGATGCAGGCCGGGGGCGCCGCGCATTTGGTAAAATAGCGCAGCGATGGCATTGACTCCCCTCACCGCATTATCCCCTCTCGACGGCCGCTACCACAACAGAGTCGCCGCGCTGCGCGACACCTTCAGCGAGCTCGGGCTGATCCGGCTCCGGGTGCGAATCGAGATCGAGTGGCTGAAGGCGCTCGCCGCCGAGCCCTCGATCCAGGAAGTGCCGCCGTTCTCCGCGCCGACCGTGGCTCAGCTCGACGGGGCGGCCGCGCGTTTCTCGGAGGCCGATGGAGAGTCGGTGAAGGCGACCGAGGCGCGCATCAACCACGACGTAAAGGCGGTCGAGTACTTCCTGCGCGAGAAGCTCGCCGGCAATCGCGAGGTCATGAAGGTCGCGGAGTTCTTCCATTTCGCCTGCACCTCGGAAGACATCAACAACCTCGCCCATGCGCTGATGCTCAGGCGCGCCCGCGACCAGGTCATGCTGCCCGTGCTCGACAGATTGATCGAGAAGCTCGCGGCGCTTGCCGCCACGCTCGCCGATTGCGCGATGCTCGCGCGCACCCACGGCCAGCCGGCAAGCCCGACGACCATGGGCAAGGAGCTGGTCAACGTCGCGCACCGCCTGCTGCGGGCGCGCGATCGCATCGCGGCAGTCAGGCTCACCGGCAAATTCAACGGCGCGGTCGGCAACTTCAACGCGCATGTCGCCGCCTACCCCGGCGTGGACTGGGAGAAGATCGCGCGCGGCCTGGTCGAGCGCCTGGGCCTGGAGTTCAATCCCTATACCACCCAGATCGAGCCCCACGATTCGATTGCCGAGCTGTTCGACGCGTTCGCACGCGCCAACACCATCCTCATCGATCTCGACCGCGACATCTGGGGATATGTTGCCCTCGGCTACTTCCGGCAGAAGGCGAAGCCGGACGAGGTCGGCTCCTCCACCATGCCGCACAAGGTAAACCCGATCGACTTCGAGAACTCGGAGGGCAATCTGGGCGTCGCCAACGCGCTGCTGCGGCACCTGAGCGAGAAGCTGCCCATTTCGCGCTGGCAGCGCGATCTCACCGACTCCACCGTACTGCGCAACATGGGGGTGGCGCTCGGCCACACGCTGCTCGGCTACGATTCCTGCGTCCGGGGCATCGACAAGCTCGAAGCCGATCGCGGGCGCATCGCCGCCGATCTCGACGCAAGCTGGGAGGTCCTGGCCGAGCCGATCCAGACCGTGATGCGGCGCCACGGCATCGCCGACGCCTACGAGAAACTGAAGTCGCTGACGCGCGGCAAGGAAGGCATCACGCGCGAGACCCTGCATGCCTTCATCCGCGCCCTCGCCATTCCGGATGCGGACAAGCAGCGGCTGCTCGCGTTGACGCCGGCAACCTATATCGGCAAGGCCGCCGAGCTGGCGAAGCGTACTTAGCACCCTTCGCGCGTCACCCAGCCCTTGGCACGGGTTCCCCTTCTGGATGAGAACGCCGACGCCGACGTCGCCGCGGTTGTCGCGAAGATCCGGGGCGGACGCGGTGGCCGACTGCTCAACCTGTATCGCGCCCTGCTGAATTCTCCCGGGCTCGCCTCCGCCTGGCTCGACTTCAACAACGCGGTCCGTTTCGAGACCGGATTCAACGAGCGCCTGCGCGAGCTGGTCATCATGCGCGTCGCGGTCCTCAACGGCGCCGATTATGTATTCCGGATTCATCAGTCGCGCTATGCGGAGCCGGCCGGTGTCACGCGGACCGAGGTCGAGGCCCTGCGCGACTGGCGCAAATCCGGCCTGTTCGGCCCCGCGGACGCCGCGGTGCTCGCCTACGTGGACGCGATGACCCGGGACGTCGAGGTCCCGGATGTGGTGTTCGGGAATATGCGCGCGCATTTCAACGAGCGCGCGGCGGTGGAACTGACGGTGCTCGTCGCCGCCTACAACATGCATACCCGCGTGCTGAGGGCGCTCGACATCGAACCCGAGAACGCGTGATGTCGCGGCCCATCGTCGTTGTCGAAGACGACCCCTTTCCGCGGCTGATCCAGGTCATCCTCGATCCGGCGACCCCGCCGGCACGCGTTGCCGCGTTCTCTCATTTCTTCGCGCACGAGCTGCCGGATCTCGAGGGCTGGTGCGGGCGGCAGCGCGCGCGGCTTGCGCGCATCCATCCTGCCGAGGTGCGGCTGGTCGCGGATCAGGATGCGCTGCTCGCCGCGATGCCCGGCGCGACGGTCGTCGTCACGGAATCGCTCGCCGTGGGGCAGCGCGAGATCGCTGCGGCGGGTGGCGCGCTGCGCATCGTGCAGAAGTACGGCACCGTCCTCTCGAACATCGACTCGGCCGCCTGTACGCGTGCCAACGTTCGCGTGCTCACCCTGCGCCGGCGCGCCAACATCTCGTGCGCGGAGCATGCGCTGGGGCTGATGCTCTCGCTCGCCCGCAAGATCCACGAGACCGCCGGCCTGGTGAGCGTCGAGCAGTTGCGCGCGGCCGGCTACTCACCCACGCAATACGACCGCGCGCACACGGCCAACGCCAACTGGGCTCGCATCACGGGCACGCGCAACCTCTACGGCAGGCAGCTCGGCATCGTCGGGATGGGCGAGATCGGGCGCGAGCTGGCAGCCCGCGCGGCGGCGTTCGGGATGCGCATCGTCTACACCCAGCGTCATCCGCTTTCCCGGGAAGAGGAAACGCGTTACCGCGCAAATTACGCACCGCTCGACCCGCTGCTCGCGGCGAGCGATTACGTGAGCCTCCATCTGCCCTTCAACGACGCCACCCGTGGCGTCATCGGCGGACGCGAGCTCAACACGATCAAACGTGGGGCGATCCTCATCAACATCTCGCGTCCGCCGCTGGTGGAGCGCGAGGCGCTGCTCGAAGCGCTGCGCAATGGACGGCTAGGCGGGTTCGGCCTCGATCCGCATTACGAAGCCCCGGGCCGCGCCGACGACCCCCTGCTCGGCTTCCGCAATGTGATCGTGACCCCCCACCTCGCGGCGGCACCCCGCTACAATTCACTCGATGACTTCGAGGAGCTGCTGCTCGGCATCGACCAGGCGCTGGCCTGACATGCGTCACTACGCCACCGCAACACTGCGGCACCTGGCCGGTATCGCCATCGGCATCCTGATCCTGGCGGCTGCGATGCCGGTGTGGGCGCAGCCCTATCCATCGCGGCCGATCCGGTTCGTTGTGCCGTTCCCGCCCGGGACCTCCACCGACGTCGCGGCCCGGTTGGTCGCGCAGCGGCTCACCGAGCGCTTCGGCCAGCAGATCGTGGTGGACAACCGCGCGGGCGCGAGTGGGACGATCGGCGTCGCGATCGTGGCGCAGGCGGCACCCAACGGCTATACGTGGACGCTGGGCACGACCACCACCCACGTGCTCGCCCCGATCCTCAACGCGAAGCTCGGCTATGACCCCGTGCGGGATTTCACGCCGGTCGCGCTGCTGGGCGATGCCGCGTATTTTCTGACCACGCATCCCGGAATACCGGCAACGACCGTGCAGGAGTTCGTCGCCCACGCCCGCGCGAACCCGGGCAAGCTCCATTACGCTTCGGTCGGCAACGCGAGCCTCGGACACCTCACCGGCGAGCAGCTCAAGAAGGCGGCGGGTTTCGACATGGTGCACGTGCCCTACAAGGGGTCCACGCTCTCGACGATCGATCTCATGGCGGGGCGCATCCAGCTGCAGATCACGACCATACCGGCGTCACTCCCCCACGTGCGGTCCGGGAAGCTGCGCGCGCTGGCGGTGACCAGCCGCGAACGGGTTTCCACGCTGCGCGAAACGCCGACCGTCGCGGAGTCGGGCTTCCCCGGCTTTCACGCCGCGCTGTGGATGGGCGCGTTCGTCCCGGCGCGCACGGACGCCGCAGTCACAGCGGTGCTCGATCGCGAATTCAGCGCGACGCTCGGCGCCCCCGCCCTGCGCGAGGCGCTCGTCGATCAGGGCTTCGAGCCCGGCAAGCTGTCGCACGCCGCGTTTTCCACGCTGATCCGGGAGGACACCGCGCGCTGGCGCAAGGTGATCGCGGAGGCCGGCATCAAGCCGGAATAGTCACGCCTTCTGCTTCTTGACGTTGCCGAGCTCGGCCCAGATCCGCAGCTCCTCCGGCATCGGTGGCGGCACGCCGGTGGTGCCCAGCGCCGCGGCCACCTCCGGGGGTTCGATCCGGCCGTTCCGGTCCAGGAACAGTCCCTTCACGAAAGCGTGCGCGCACAGCACGCCCCGCGATTCGAAGCGCTGCTCCATGTAGGCGTACTTCTCGTCCCAGGTCACGAGCCGGGTGACGAGCTCGAATTTCTGGAACGGCGCCAGGGGGCGGATGAAGTTGATTTCCGCGGCGCCCAGAGCGGCCCCCCAGCGCCGGCGCAGGATGATCCCCAGCAGCCCGATCTGGGCGACGAGGTGCAGCCGCCCAAGGTCCATGAACGCGAGGTAGCGCCCGTTGTTCATGTGGAGGTTCACATCGCAATCGGTCGGCAGCACCCGGAAGCCGACACGCGACTCCTCGAACATCCCCTTCCGCGGAAGCCCGATCAGGCGGACGAGCAGGATGAGCAACCGCAGATAGAGGTTCACCGCGAGGCGTGCGCGCGTTGCCGGAAGTATTCGACGATGCCGGGCAGGATGGAGAGCAGGACGATGGCGACGATCACCAGCGTCAGGTTCTGCTTCACCCACGGCACATTGCCGAAAAAATATCCCGCATAGGCGAGCGAGCCGACCCAGGCGATGCTGCCCGTGAAGCTGAAGAAGAGGAACCGCGGATAGCGCATGTGGCCGACACCGGCCACGAAGGGGGCGAAGGTGCGGATGATCGGGACGAAGCGCGCGAAGAATATGGTCTTCGCGCCGTAGCGATCGTAGAAGCGCTGCGTGCGCGCGAGATGTTCCGGATTGAGGAACCGCGAGCCCTCGCGCGAGAACACGCGCGGTCCGAGGTAGCGCCCGATCCAGTAGTTGGTGTTGTCCCCCAGGAACGAAGCGGCGGCGAGCACGGCGAACAGCCCGTGGATATACATGTCGCCGGCGGCGGCGAGCGTGCCCGCCACGAACAACAGGGAATCCCCCGGCAGGAACGGCGTCACCACCAGCCCGGTCTCGCAGAACACGATCGCGAAGAGAATCGCGTAGATCCACGGGCCGTAATTTTCGACCAGCCACTGCAGGTGGCGGTCGAGGTGGAGGACGATGTCGACGAAACCGGTGAGAAGCTCCACGGACGGGCTGCCGGAGCTAAACCACCGCGCCGGACTCGCCGGGCTTCTTCTGGACTTCGGGCCGCGCGAGGTCTTCGCGCGAGACACCGAGCCACATCACGATCGGGCTCGCCACCAGCACCGAGGAGTAGATGCCGAAGCAGATGCCGATCGTGAGCGCGAGCGCGAAGTAGAACAGCGTCTCGCCACCGAAGAACAGCATCGAGCACACCATGAGCTGGGTACAGCCGTGGGTGATGATGGTGCGCGACATCGTCGCCGTGATCGCGTGGTCGAGGATCTGCGGCACCGAGAGGTTCCGCATCCTGCGGTTGCGGAACACCTCGCGCACCCGGTCGAACACCACCACCGACTCGTTCACCGAGTAGCCGAGGATCGCGAGCACCGCCGCCAGCACCGGCAGCGAGAACTCCCACTGGAAGATCGAGAAGAAGCCGACGATGATCACGGTGTCGTGAAGATTCGCGATGATCGTCGCGACGCCGAACTTCCATTCGAACCGGAACGCGAGATAGGCGACGATCCCCAGCGACACGAACAGCAGCGCCAGGGCGCCGTTCTCGAGCAGCTCGCGGCCCACCTGCGGCCCGACGAATTCCACGCGGCGCATCTCGACCTGCGCGTCGTCCTTGCGCAGCTCCTGCAGCACCTGTTCCGAGAGCTTGGCGCTGCTCACTCCCTGCTTGAGCGGCAGCCGGATCAGCACGTCGCGCGAGGTGCCGAAGTTCTGCACCGCGGCGTCGGTGAAGCCGAGCCGCGCCACGGACTCGCGGATCTTGCCGAGGTCGGCGGCCTGCGCGTAGGCCACCTCCATCACGGTGCCGCCGGTGAAATCCACGCCGAGGTTGAGCCCGCGGAATGCGAGCGAGCCCACCGCGATCAGGAACGTGACGATCGAGATCACGTTGAAGATCAGCGCGTAGCGCATGAACGGGATGTCGCGCTGGATCCTGAACCATTCCATGGCTACGCTCCTGTCCCTTCCGCCCTCATACCTTGCCGGGCGCCGATTGCGGCCGCCAGATCTGGCCGACCGAGATCGATTCCAGCCGGCGGCGGCTGCCGTAGTAGAGATTGACCATGGCCCGCGAGACCATCACCGAGCTGAACTGGGAGGTGAGAATGCCGAGGCACAGCACCACCGCGAAACCCTTCACCGGCCCGGAGCCCAGCAGGAACAGGAAGAGCCCCGCGATGAGCGTGGTGAGGTTCGAGTCGAGGATCGTCCCCCACGCCCGGTCGTAGCCGGCGTGGATCGCCGCCTGCGGGCTGTTGCCGTTGCGCAACTCCTCGCGGATGCGCTCGTTGATCAGCACGTTGGCGTCGATCGCCATGCCGATGGTGAGCGCGATGCCGGCCATGCCGGGCAGCGTCAGGGTCGCCTGCAGCATGGAGAGCAGCGCAACCAGAAAGAGTACGTTGGCGGTGAGCGCGATGATCGAGAAAACGCCGACCAGGGCGTAGTACGCGATCATGAATACCGCGATCGCGATGAACCCGTACCACGTGGACTGGAAGCCGATGCGGATGTTCTCCGCGCCGAGCGAGGGCCCGACCGTGCGCTCCTCGATGATATCCATCGGGGCGGCGAGCGCACCGGCGCGCAGCAGCAATGCCACGTCGTGCGCCTCCTGCGTCGTCATGCGTCCGCTGATCTGCACGCGGCCACCCGGAATCTCGCTGCGGATCACCGGCGCCGTCACCACCTCGCCCTTGCCCTTCTCGAACAGCAGGATCGCCATGCGCTTGCCCACGTTCTCGCGCGTGACCTGGTGGAAGATGCGGGCGCCGGTGCCGTCGAGGTTGATGTGCACGGCCGGCTCGCCGGTCTGGTTGTCGAAGCCCGGCTGGGCGTCGTTGATGCGGTCGCCAGTCAGCACGACCTGCTTCCGCACCAGGAGCGGGGCGCCGCCGCGCTCCACGTAGAGCTCGTCGTTGAAGGGCACCTGCCCCGCCAGCGCCGCCTGGATCACCGCCGGATTGTTGCTGCCCTCGTCGTCCACCATCCGCACTTCCAGCGTCGCCGTGCGGCCGAGGATGTCCTTCGCCTTGGCGGTGTCCTGCACCCCGGGCAGCTGCACCACCACGCGGTCCGCGCCCTGCTGCTGGATGATCGGCTCGGCGACCCCGAGCTCGTTGACGCGGTTGCGCAGCGTCGTGATGTTCTGCTGCAGCGAGTAGTCCTGCGTCTTCTTCTGCGCCTCGGGCTTGAGCGTCGCCACGATGCGGTACTCGCCCGCGTCGTCGGCGGACTTCAGGTCGAGATCGGGCAGCGAGCGCGCCATCTCCTGCAGCCCCTTCTCGCGCATCGCCTGGTCGCGGAAGCGCACCGTGATCGCCTGCCCGTCGCGCGTGACGCCGGAATACGCGATGCGCTTTTCGCGCAGGTAGCCGCGCACATCGTTCAGCGTCGCTTCCATCTTCTTGGCGAGCGCCGCCTTCATGTCCACCTGCAGCAGGAAGTACACACCGCCGCGCAGGTCGAGGCCGAGATACATCGGCAGCGCGCCGATCGAAGCAAGCCAGCGCGGGCTGTTGGAGAGCAGGTTCAACGCGACGACATAGTCCTCGCCGAGCTGCGATTGCAGGGCATCCTTGGCCTTCAACTGCGTGTCGGTATCGGCGAAGCGGGCCTTGACGCTCGACGCGTCCAGGAACACGCCGGCGGGCGCGATGCCGCCTTTATTGAGAATGTCCTCGACGCGCCCCATGAGGGCGCTGTCGGCTTTCAGCGTCGCCCGCTGCGGCTGCACCTGCACCGCCGGAACTTCGCCGAAGAAATTCGGGATCGTGTAGAGCAGCCCCACCACCAGAGCGGCGGCGACGAGCGCGTATTGCCAGGGGGCGTAGCGGTTCATTACGCGATGTTCTTGAGGGTCCCCTTCGGCAGCACCAGTTGCACCGCCGGCCGCTGGACCTGGATCTCGACGTTGTGGGCGATCTCGAGCGTCACGTAGGTGTCGCTGATCTTGCTGATGCGGCCGAGCACACCGCCCGCGGCGACCACCTCGTCGCCTTTCTGCAAGGCCTCGATCATCGTCTTGTGCTCCTTCGCGCGCTTCATCTGCGGGCGGATCATCAGGAAGTAGAGCACGGCAAACATCAGCACGATCAGGATGATGCTTTCGAAACCGCCGCCTGGCGCGGCGGCGCCCTGGGCCCAGGCTGGATTGATCAACATAGCGTCTCCGGTTCACGTGCGGGCGCGGACGCGCCCGGAAAAATGGCGAATTCTACACCGATTCGACCAGCGCCTGCTCGGATTCCGCCCTGAAGTCGGCGAGACCGCCGCGCTCGATTGCCGCGCGCAGACTGCCCATCAGCTCCTGATAGTAGAAGAGGTTATGCAGCGTGTTGAGCCGCGCTCCCAGGATCTCATTCACGCGCTGCAAGTGGTGCAGGTACGCCCGGCTGAAATGGCCGCAGGTGTAGCAGCCGCATTCCTCATCCAGCGGTTTGACATCCTTGCGATAGCGCGCGTTCTTGAGCTTCACCACGCCGCGGCGCGTGTAGATCCAGCCGTTGCGCGCGTTGCGCGTGGGCAGCACGCAATCGAAGAGGTCGATGCCGGATGCGACCGCCGCCACGATGTCCTGCGGCGTGCCGACGCCCATCAGGTAGCGCGGCCGCTCCACGGGGAGTTGCGGTGCAGTGTGCCGGAGTACGCGCAGCATGTCGCGCCGGGGCTCGCCCACCGAGAGCCCGCCGATGGCGTAGCCGTCGAAGCCGATTTTCTTCAGGCCGGCTGCCGACTCGTCGCGCAGCGCCTCGTAGACGCCTCCCTGGACGATGCCGTACAGCGCGTTGGCGTTGCCCTCGTGAGCACGCCGGGAACGGGCAGCCCAGCGCAGGGAGAGCCGCATCGAGTCCCGCGTCTGGTCATCGGTCGCCGGGTACGGCGTGCAGTCGTCGAACACCATGACGATGTCGGAACGGAGTGCGCGCTGCACGCGCATCGACACTTCGGGGCTGAGGAAGCAGGGGTCTCCGTTGACCGGGGAGCGGAAACGCACGCCTTCGTCCGTGATACTGCGCAGCGCGCCGAGGCTGTATACCTGGTAGCCGCCAGAGTCGGTGAGGATCGGGCCGTCCCAGCCCATGAAGCGGTGCAGCCCGCCGTGCGCCTCGATCACATCGACCCCGGGCCGCAGCCACAGATGGAAGGTGTTGCCGAGCACGATCTGGGCGCCGATGTCCCGCAGCTCGCGCGGACTCAGCGTCTTGACGGCGCCGTAGGTGCCGACCGGCATGAACGCCGGCGTGTCCACGATGCCGTGGGGCAACGCGAGCTTTCCGCGCCGCGCCGCGCCGTCAGTCGCCAGTATCTGGAACTGCATGTATGGAAGCACCTGCAATAAACAATCAGGAAGGGAGTCCGGTCACGGGTCACGGGTCACGGGTCACTGCCTTTCGATGAGCATCGCGTCGCCGTAGCTGTAGAACCGGTAGCGGTGCTCGATCGCGTGGCGGTATGCGCGCCGCACATTATCCATGCCACCGAATGCCGACACCAGCATGAGGAGGGTGGACCGAGGCAGATGGAAGTTGGTGAGCAGGCGCTCGACCACGCGGAAGCGATATCCGGGCAGTATGAACAGCCGGGTCTCGCCGCGGCCGCTCTTCAACGCGCCGCCGGCCGCCGCGGTCTCGAGCGCGCGCAGCGTGGTCGTGCCCACGGCCAGTACCCGCCCGCCGCGGCTGCGCGCCTCGGCGATGGCGTCGACCGTCGCCTGCGGGACGTCGTACCACTCGGCGTGCATCTCGTGGCGCGCAAGGTCCTGCTCGCGCACCGGCTGGAACGTGCCGGCACCCACGTGCAGCGTGAGGAACACGACCGGGACGCCCCGATCCCGCAGCGCCCGCAGCAGCGCCGGGTCGAAATGCAGGCCGGCCGTCGGAGCGGCGACCGCACCGGGCTCGCGCGCGTACACGGTCTGGTAGCGTTCCGCATCCCGCTCGCCCGCGGCGCGGCTGATGTACAGGGGCAGCGGCACGGCGCCGTGGCGCTCGAGCAGGGCCAGCGCGTCGTCGCACCCCTCGAAGCGCAGCCGGAAGAACTCGCGTTCGCGCCCGAGCACGGTCGCCTCGATCGCGTCGGCCAGCATCAGCGTGCTGCCCACCCGGGTCGGGTGATTCGCGCCGATCTGCCCCAGGACCTCGCCCCCTTCCAGGATGCGCTCGACGATCACCTCGATCCGCCCGCCGGTTCGCTTGCGCCCGGCAAGCCGCGCCTTGATGACGCGCGTGTCGTTCACCACCACGACGTCGCCCGGCGCGACGAGCTCGACGATGTCGCGGAACTGCCGGTCGGTGAGCGCACCCGTCCGGCCGTCCAGGTGAAGCAACCGGCTCGCGCCGCGCTCGGCAGGCGGAAACTGCGCGATGAGCTCCTGCGGCAGCGAGTAATCGAAATCGGAAAGATTCAAGGTTCAGCCACAAAGAACACAGAGGTCACCGAGAATAAGACACCCCGTGCCCTCGGTGGCCCATTGTTGTTTGAAAGTTTGGGAATGCGGGATAATCGGCCCTCACCCCCGCCCCTCTCCCGGGTGGAGAGGGGAGGCTCGAGATACCCTTCTCTCCTTGGGAGAAGGGCATGGGATGAGGGGATGGGAGAGGGGAGATTCGAGATGCGGATGGCGTAGACATCCGCATGAAGTTGAGGACGGCCGGGATGGCGGAATTGGTAGACGCACGGGACTCAAAATCCCGCGGTGGCAACACCATGAGAGTTCGATTCTCTCTCCCGGCACCACGAAATCAGCGCAGGGTCACCTCGACGTTGTCGATCAGCCGCGTGCGGCCGAGGCGCGCGGCGGCGACAATCACGAGATCGCGATCGCGCTCGTCCGGCTGGCGGAGATCGGGCTGGCGGCGCACGGCAATGTAGTCCGGCTGCCAACCGCGGCGCGAGAGCTCCGCCATCGCCTGCTGGTCGATGCGCTGGAAGTCGCGCGCGCCGTGCTCGATCTCCGCCCTCGCCTGCTTCAGCACCGCGTACAGCCGCGGCGCCTCCTTGCGCTCCTGCGCGGACAGGTAAGCGTTGCGCGAGGACAGCGCGAGCCCGTCATCGGCCCGGACCGTTTCCGCCGGAATGATCTCGATCGGCAGCGCGAACTGCCGCACCATGTCGCGCAGCACCAGGTATTGCTGGTAATCCTTCTTGCCGAAGATCGCCGAGTGGGGCATCACCAGGTTGAAGAGCTTCAGCACGACCGTCGCGACCCCCCGGAAATGACCGGGGCGGTGCGCCCCTTCCAGGATGTACTGCAGGTCCGAGGGCTCGACCACGAAGGTCTGCCGCTCGGGATAGATCTCCTTTTCGTCCGGCACGAACACGACGTCCACGCCGGCGGCCTTGAGCCGCGCGCAGTCGGCATCGAGCGTGCGCGGATAGCGGTCGAAGTCCTCGCGCGGGCCGAACTGCAGGCGGTTCACGAAGATGCTGACCACGGTACACGCGGCGCGCGGCTTGGCGATGTCGATCAACTGGATGTGGCCGTCGTGCAGGTTGCCCATGGTGGGCACGAACACGTTGTTCGGCTCGCGCTGGAGCCGCGCCCTTAGATCGGCGGCGGAGTGGATCACATCCATCAGAACGAATGGTCGGGCCCCGGAAAGGTCCGGGCCTTCACTTCCTTGACGTAGAGCTCGACCGCGCCCTGGATCGTGCCCGTGGTGCGCATGAAGTTCTTGACGAACTTCGCCTTGCGGCCGGGAAAGACGTCGAGCATGTCGTGCAGCACCAGCACCTGCCCCGAGCATTCCACGCCGGCACCGATCCCGATGGTCGGGATCTTGAGCGCCTCGGTGACGGCGGCGGCGAGCGCCGCGGGGATCGCCTCCAGCACGACCATGCCGGCGCCGGCCTGCTCGAGCAGCTTCGCCTCCTTGAGCAGCTGCTGGCCCGCGTCGTCGCCGCGCCCCTGCACCCGGTAGCCGCCGAGCGCGTGCACCGATTGCGGCGTCAGGCCCAGGTGCCCGCAGACCGGTATGCCGCGGTCGGTGAGAAACTCGATGGTATCGAGCATCGGCCGGCCGCCCTCGATCTTCACCATGTGCGCGCCGGCGGCCATGAGCTCGGCCGCGTTGTGGAACGCGTCCTGGGGCGAGACCTGGAAGGTGGCGAAGGGCATGTCGCCGACGATGAACGCGCGCTTGGAGCCGCGCGCGACGCACTGGGTGTGGTAGACCATGTCGCGCAGGGTCACCGGGAGTGTCGATTCGTGTCCCTGCAATACGTTGCCGAGCGAATCCCCGACCAGCATGGAGTCGACGCCCGCCGCCTCGAGCACGGCGGCAAAGCTTGCGTCGTAGCAGGTCAGCATCGCGATCCGGCTGCCTTCCTGCGCCATCTTCTGCAAGGTCGTGAGCGTGATCCGCATGTCAGCTCCTGTTGTTAGTTTCCCATGCTGAAGAACTCGCGCCGCCCGCGCATGGCCGTAATGCGCTGCAACAATAAATCAAAATCGGCGGGCTGATCAACAAAATTCAGGTTCTCGGAGTTGACCGTCAGCACCGGGGCCGCGTCGTACTGGTGAAAGAACCGCGCGTAGGTCTCCGCGAGCTGCACCAGGTATTCGTCCGGGATGCTGCGCTCGTAGGCGACGCCGCGGCGGCGCACCCGCTCGACCAGCGTCTCGGGCGAGGCCTGCAGGTAGATCACGAGATCGGGCGCCGGGGCCTGCGGCTTCAGCTGCGTCCAGACCTGGCGGTAGAGCGCAAACTCGTCGTCGCTCAGGGTAATCCGCGCGAACAGCGCGTCCTTGTCGATCATGAAATCGGCCACCGTGAGGCCGGCGAAGAGGTCGGGCTGGGACAGGGCGCGCACCTTCGCCGCGCGCTGGAACAGGAAATAGAGCTGCGCCGGCAGCGCGTAGCGCGCGCGGTCCTGGTAGAAGCCCGGCAGGAAGGGGTTCGAGTCCGGGTCCTCGAGCAACGCCATGCCGCCCGCGCGCTCGCCCATCACGCGGGCGAGGCTGGTCTTGCCCGCGCCCACGGGGCCTTCGACCACGATATAGCGGTACTTGGCGGGGAGCTTCGCGCTCATGCTTCCGGCAGCTTGATCATGCCCGATGCGTCCACGTTGCGCACGAGGTCGGCAATGCGCCCGCCGGCCGGCAGCACCGCATCCGGCGCGATCTCCGCAAGCGGCACGAGCACGAACGCGCGCTCGAGCATGCGCGGGTGCGGGATGGTCAGCCCCGGCTCCTGTACGGTCTGGCCGCCGTAGAGCAGGATATCGAGATCCAGTGTGCGCGGCCCGTTGGGCGCTTGTCGCACGCGGCCATGAACCTGCTCGATCGCGAGGAGCTGGTCGAGCAACTCGCGCGGCTGAAGCTGCGTCTCGATCTGCGCCACTGCGTTGACGAAATCCGGCTGGTCGCGGTATCCGGCCGGCGGATTGCGGTAAAGGGATGAGCGGCGCACGAGCCGGGTCGTCGGCAGATCAGCAAGCGCTCCAAGCGCTCGCCGGATTTGGGCCGGCGGGTCGTCGAGGTTGCCGCCCAGTGCCACAAAGGCGGTGACCCGTGACCGGTGACCCGTGACCGGAGATGGTTCCTTTCGTGTCTGCCCCGTCCTGGTCATCCTTCCGCCTTCTGCCTTCAAGCTTCGCCGCCCGGCGATCCGCCGGGAGCGGGCGCGCCGCCCGTTCCGCGCGGTCCACGCCTGCGGCGCCGGCGCCGCCGTCCGCGTGGCTCGCCCTCGGCGACCAGCATCTGGGCTCGCTCGGCTTCGCCCGCATTGGGGAACCGCTCCCACCACTCACCGAGCGCCGGTTCGAGTTCGCCGCTGTCGCAGCGCAGCCGCAGGAAATCGTAGCCGGCGCGGAATCGCGGGTGCTCGAGCAATCGATACGGGCGCCGGCCGGACCGCTGGAGAAAGCGCGGCTGCATCGCCCAGATCTCCCGCATGTCGGCGCCGTGGCGATGCGGGATCGCGAGCTTTCCCGCCTGTGCCCGCATGACGTGATCCATCGCCTGGTAGAGGGCCGGGATCGGCGGACCGCCCTTCTCTTCCAGCACCTTCCACTCGGCCTGAACTTCCGGCCACAGCAGCGCCGCGAACAGGAATCCCGGCGACACCGGCTTGCCAGCCCGCACGCGTTCGTCCGTGCTGGTGAGCGCGGCGACGACGAAACGCTCTCCCGCCGCCCGGCCCATCGCCGCATCGAGCAGCGGCAGCACCCCATGATGGAGCCCTTCCTTGCGCAGCTGCGCGACGCCCTCGGCGGCATGGCCGGAGAGCAGCAGCTTCAGCATCTCGTCGAGCAGGCGCGACGGGGGCACGTGCGCGAGCAGGCCCGCCAGCCGGCGGATCGGGCGGCGCGTCGCGGCGTCGATCTCGAGCCCGCGGCTCGCGGTAAGGCGCACCGCGCGCAGCATCCGGATCGGGTCCTCCCGGTAGCGCTTCTCCGGGTCGCCGATCATGCGCAACCGGCGCTTCATGAGATCAGGCACGCCGCCGTGATAGTCCCAGATCTCCTGGGAGGACGGGTCGTAGAACAGCGCGTTGATCGTGAAATCGCGGCGCGTCGCGTCCTGCTCCTGCGTGCCGAACACGTTATCGCGCAGGATCCGGCCATGCTCGTCCGAAACGCGTTCTTCCGCCTCCTCCACCGGGTTCGAGCCGCGGAACGTGGCGACCTCCACGGTCTCCGGACCGCACATCACGTGCACCAGGCGGAAGCGCCGCCCGATCACCCGCGAGCGCCGGAACAGCCCGCGCACTTCCTCGGGCGTGGCGCTGGTCGCGATGTCGAAATCCTTCGGCTTGCGGCCGAGCAGCAGGTCGCGCACCGCGCCGCCGACAACAAAGGCCGCGAAGCTATGGCGCTGCAGGGTCTGAATCGTGCGCAGCGCGCACGAGCTGATGGCGTTGCGGCCCACGCCGTGCGCGGCATGCGTGATGATCTTCGGCTGCGCCGACTTGAACAGCTGCCCCGAGAAGACCTTGCCCAGGAAACGCCTGATCATTTTTCAAGGCTGATGATGGGCCAGCCGCCGCGCTCGGCGCGCGCACGCAGCTGCGCGTCCGGGTCCACCGCGACGGGGTGGCTCACGCGCTCGAGCAGCGGCAGGTCGTTATGGGAGTCGCTGTAGAACCACGATTCGGAATAGTCAGCGAGCGCGCTGCCCCGCCGCGCGAGCCACGCTTCGAGCTGCGTAACCTTGCCCTCGCGGAAGCACGGCGTGCCGCGCACCTTGCCCGTGAATTCCCCGTCCCGCTCCTCGGGCTCGGTCGCGATCAGCTCGGTGATGCCGAACTCGCGCGTGATCGGTGCGGTGACGAAGCGGTTGGTGGCCGTGATCACAACGCGCAGGTCGCCGCGGTGATGCTCGACCAGCGCCCGCGCGGTGCTTCGGATCAAGGGGCGGATCTTGCGCTCCATGAACTTGCGGTGCCAGTCCGCGAGCTGCGCCCGGGGGTGGCGCGACAGCGGCTTCAGCTGGAAATCGAGGAACGCGTGGATATCGAGGGTGCCGGCCTTGTAGTCGTCGTAGAAGCGCTGATTGCGCGCTTCGTAGACCTCGCGGTCGAGCACGCCCTGCTCGATCAGGAACTGCGCCCACTCGAAATCGCTGTCGCCCGCGAGCAGTGTATTGTCGAGGTCGAACAGAACCAGCCGCGCGCTCAACCCGGTCCCCCCGAGTCCCGGGCTGCAAGCCTCGAGCCCCGGTTTTCCGCCGCCAGCAGGAGCTCGCGCACGAGCGGCACGGTGACCGGACGCCGGGTCTCGAGCGAGTAACGGTCGAGCGCATCGAGCGTCGCCAGCAGCGTGGGCAAATCGCGCCGAGCCCGCGTCAGCAGGAAATCGGATACCTCCGGCGCCAGCCGGAAACCCCGGCTCGCGGCATGCTCGGCGAGCGCCTGCGCCTTGCTTTCATCGGTCAAGGCGTGCACCTGGAAAACCAGGCCCCAGGCGAGCCGGGTCGCGAGATCCTCGCGCAGCGTGAGCTGCGCCGGCGGCGCAGCCGCGCCGGCGAGCAGCACCCCGCCGCGCTCGCGCAGCGCGTTGAAGATCTCGAACGCCGCGGCCTGTCCTGCGACGCCGAGCCGGTCGACGTCGTCGAGCGCCACGCAGTCCATGCGCTCGAGGTCGACTTCAAGAAGGGTGTCATCGGTGCACGCGAGGTAGACCGCGGACGCCCCGGCCTGCTGCAGCCCCGCCACGGTCGCCTGGAGCAGGTGGCTGCGGCCGCTGCCGGCGCGCCCCCACACGAAGGTGCATTGCTCGCGCGCGCGTCGCGTCGCAAGCCGCTTGAGATGATCGAGCAGCTCGCCGTTCACCCCGGTAATGAAGTTGTCGAGCGTGGGCCGGGGCGGGCTGGCAAGATCGAGCGCGAGCTGTTTCATTGTGCCGGGGACTCTAGGGTAAAATCGCCTGCCTTGGACTACTCAGAGGACGCGGGGGACGGGATGGCGGCTTCGAGGCGCCTATCTTAGCCCAAAAACCGGTTCTTCCCGGCATCGCATTCCCGCTCGAGACTGCCGCTTGACCCAGCCCGCTGCCCCGCTGACCTACCGTGACGCCGGCGTGGACATCGACGCCGGGGATCGCCTGGTCGAGAACATCAAGCCGTTCGCGAAGAAGACGCTGCGCAAGGGCGTGCTCGCCGGCATCGGCGGCTTCGGCGCGCTGTTCGAGATCGCCCGCGCGCGCTACCGCGAGCCGGTGCTGGTCGCCGGCACCGACGGGGTGGGCACGAAGCTGAAGCTCGCGTTCGAGCTCGACCGCCACGCCACGATCGGCATCGACCTCGTCGCGATGAGCGTCAACGACATCCTCACGCACGGCGCGGAGCCGCTGTTCTTCCTCGACTACTACGCGTGCGGCAGGCTCGACGTCGCGACCGCGACGCAGGTCGTGAAGGGCATCGCCGCGGGCTGCACGCAGGCGGGCTGCGCGCTGATCGGCGGCGAAACCGCGGAGATGCCGGGCATGTACTCCGCCGGCGAGTACGATCTCGCGGGATTCGCAGTGGGCGTGGTCGAGAAGCGGCGCATCATCGATGGTTCGCGGATCGTCGCGGGTGACGTCATGCTGGGGCTCGCATCGAGCGGCGCGCACTCCAATGGCTACTCGCTGATCCGCAGGATCATCGCGACGAAGGGCGTGAATCTGTCAGCAGACTTCCACGGTCGCACGTTGGGTGATGTCATGCTCGAGCCCACCCGGATCTACGTGAAGCCGGTCCTGAAACTGCTGAAAAGCGTCGCGGTCAAGGGTCTCGCCCATATCACCGGCGGCGGCCTGGTCGAGAATGTGCCGCGCGTGCTGCCCGCGGGGCTGGCGGCGCGCATCGAGCGCGCGGCGTGGCGACTGCCGCCGTTGTTCCGCTGGCTCCAGGCCGAAGGCAACATCGCCGACGCGGAGCTCTACCGCGTGTTCAACTGCGGTATCGGGATGGTGGCGGTCGTTGCCCCCGCCGACGCCGCGCGCGCCGTGAAGGTTCTCACGGCCGCGGGCGAGACCGTCTGGCGCATTGGCCGAGTCGAGCGGCGCGGGAGGAGCTGCCCGCAGGTCACAATTGTCTAACTTAACGGTTCACTGGATTCCCGCCTCCGCGGGAATGACGAATGGCTGACAAGACTCTCGTCATCCTGATCTCCGGGCGCGGCAGCAACATGGAGGCCGTGCTCGATGCACGGTTGCCAGCGCGCGTCGCGGCCGTGATCAGCAACAACCCGCAGGCACGCGGCCTGGCCGTCGCCGGCAAGCGCGGAGTCGCGACCACCGTGATCGACCATCATGGGTTCGCGGATCGCCCCGCGTTCGAGACGGCGCTCGCCGCCGAGATCGAGCGCTACGCGCCCGATCTCATCGTGCTGGCGGGCTTCACGCGCATCCTGACCGCGGCCTTCGTCGAGCGCTACGATGGCCGGATTCTGAACATCCATCCCTCCCTCCTGCCCGCGTTCCCGGGCCTCGATACGCACCGGCGCGCTTTCCAGGCTGGCGTGCGCATACATGGCTGCACGGTGCACTTCGTCACGCCCGCGCTCGACAGCGGGCCGATCATCGTTCAGGCGGCGGTGCCGGTCGAACCCGGCGATACCGAGGAGCAGCTTGCCGCGCGCGTGCTCGCGCAGGAGCATCGCATCTATCCGCAGGCGATTCGCTGGTTCTGCGAGGGGCGTTTGAGGATCGGGCGGAGCGGAGCCGTCACGGTCGACGCCGCGCGCCCCGCGGAGGGCGCCCTCACCGCGCCGCCGGTGGAATCGCGATGAGGCGCCTGCGATGAAATTCCGATCCGTGGCAGCGGTAGCATTGCTCGCTCCCACGCTTGCCGTCATGGCAGCCACGCCGCCGGCGCCCCAGTCCGTTTCCGCGAGCTACAACGTGCTGCGCAACGGCGGGCACGTGGCCGTAATGCACGAGTCGTTCGAAGCCGCCGAGGGACGCTACCGGATCGTGAGCGAGAGCCATGCCGTCGGCTTGCTCGCGCTCTTCGCTCCGCATCCCTTGCGGGTAACGAGTAGCGGACGGCTGACCGGCGCCGGGCTGCAGCCCCTGCACTTCGAAGGCAAGCGCGGCGACAACGATCCGCGGCAGCTGCGTGCCGACTTCGACTGGGAGGGCGCGCAGCTTAAGGTCCTGCGCAGCGGCCGGAACGACGTCCTGCCGTTGCCGCCCGGGACCCAGGACCAGCTTTCCATCATGTACCAGTTCATGTTTCTCGCGCCCGATGGGACACGGGAGCTGCACCTTTCGCGGACGACCGGCCGCCGGCTGGAGCAGCATCGCTACACCGTCCGCGCCGGCGTCGAGATCGACACACCGCTCGGGCGCATGTCCACGGTGCACCTCGTCCGGCAGCACACGCCCGAGGAAAGCGGCGTCGAGATCTGGCTTGCGCCGCAGCACCGCTACCTGCCGATGAAGATGCTGATCCTGGACGACGACGGCACGCGCTACGAGCAGGTCATTACCCGGCTCGAGATCAAGCCATGACCACGCGCGCGCGCCTCGTCCTCGCTGCCATCCTCTCGGCTGCGATCCACGCGGTGGTGATTTCAGGGGAATGGCTGCCGATGCCGCCCGAGCCGGGCGAGCCGCGATTGCTCCAGGCGCGGCTTGCGCCGTTGCCGGAATTGAAGCCCGCGGCACCCAAGCCCAAGGTGCGGGTGGCACGGCGCGCGGCGCCGGTTCCGGTTCCCGCGGTGCCGGGTGTTGCGGCCCCAAGCCCGCTGGTCCTGCCCGATGCCTTCGTCGACGAGGAGTCGGCAGAAGCTGTATGGGAAGAGCCGGCCGCGCCGGAGCCGCCGCAGCAGCTCGCGCTCGCTGCGGAGACAAGCGTCGCCGCCGCGTTCGCGCACGGCCTGCCGCGCAGGGGACGCATCTCCTACACGCTGTTCTACGGCGATGACCGTCTCCCGGTCGGTACGGTCGTGCAGCTGTGGGAAGTCGGGGCGGATACCTATCTGTTGGCGAGCGAGGCCGAATCGACGGGAATCGTGGAGGTGTTGTGGCCGCACCGCCTGCGATACGTGAGCCGCGGGAAGATCACGCCGCGCGGGATGCAGCCGGAGTCGTTTCTGGCGAGCCGCACCCGCCGCGGTCGGAACGAGGTCGCGGAAGCACGCTTCGACTGGAGCGCCGGGAGCCTCGACTACGGCCACGCGCACAGCAAGAAGAGTGCTCCCTTGCCCGACGGCGCGCAGGATCTGATCAGCGTCGTCTTCCAGTTCGTGCTCATGCCACCCGCTCCCGGTCGCCACCGGATTCCCATCACCACCGGTACGCGTTTTGACGTCTACGAAATCGAGGTTCTCGCGGAGGAAAGCATCGAGACCCCTCTCGGTACAGTGCGGACGCTGCCCGTTCGGCTGGTTTCGCGTCCGAGGGAGGGAAGCCTGGAGGTCTGGCTCGCCGCCGATTACCGCAACCTCCCCGTGCGAATCCGCCACTACGACCGCAGGGGCGCATTCACCGGCGAGCAGCTGGTGAACGAGATCCGCGTCAGCGACGAGTAGCGGCGATTCGTGGTGGCAATCTCCCGCAGCCAGCTCGAAGCCGCCGTCGAGGCGCTTGCGCTTGCGCTGAGGTTCGACCGCCCCGCGGACACGGTGCTGCGCGATTTCTATGGCGCGCGCCGCGCCCTGGGGAGCCGCGACCGCGCGTTCATCGCCGAGGCGGTCTACGGCGTGTTGCGCCGCAAGCGCACGGTTGACTACCTGGCGCAAGGTGGCGGGGCGCGCCGCATGCTGCTCGCCTACCTGGCGCGTGTGGGGGGCACGAGCATTCGCGAGCTTGCAGCCGTAACAACGCAGGACGAGCAGTCGTGGCTCACGGGCGTCAAGGCGCAATCGCTCGAAGACCTCCCGCTCGCGCTCTGCGCCGAGTTCCCGGACTGGATCGTCGAGCGGCTGCGCACCCACCACTCGGAGGCCGACATCGCCGCACTTGCCAGGGGATTGAACGAGCCCGCGCCGCTCGACCTTCGCGTCAACACGCTGCTCGCCAGCCGCGAGGCCGTTCAGCAGGCGCTCGCGGTCGATGCCGTCGTGGCCGAACCGACGCCCTACTCGCCGGTCGGTCTGCGCGTCAAGGGCCGGCCCGCGATCAATCGCCATCCGCTGTTTCTCGAGGGCGCCGTCGAAGTCCAGGATGAAGGCAGCCAGCTGCTGGGCTTTCTCCTGGCGCCGACACGCCACGATCTCGTGGTGGATTTTTGCGCAGGTTCCGGCGGCAAGAGCCTCATGCTCGGCGCGCTGATGTACTCCCACGGCCGCATCTATGCCTTCGACGTGTCGGCCGCGCGTCTGAACCGCCTGAAGCCCAGGCTAAAGCGCTCGGGGCTCTCCAACATCACCCCGCAGCCTATCCGCAACGAGAACGACATCCGGGTGAAGCGGCTGGCCGGAAAAATCGATCGAGTGCTCGTGGACGCTCCCTGCAGCGGGCTGGGCACGCTGCGCCGCAATCCGGACCTCAAGTGGCGCCAGTCGCCGCGTTCGGTGGAGGAATTGAAGCTCAAGCAGGCCGCGATCCTGCGCGCGGCGGCGGGCCTGGTGAAGCCCGGCGGGCGCCTGGTATACGCGACGTGCAGCCTGCTCGCCGAGGAAAACGAGGAGATCGTGGAGGCGTTTCTAGCGGAACGCGGCGATTTCGGAAAGCTGCACTGCGGGGAGCTACTGACGCGGCAGGGAATCGCCCTCGATACCAGCGAATTTCTCCGGCTGCTTCCGCACCTCCATGGCACGGACGGTTTCTTTTCTGCTGCACTGCAGCGAAATCACGGAACCAACCCTCTTTCGGCGGGTCCTAAAGGGGCGTAGAGCACGGGGCAAGTCCAAGTATTTGCCTCGAAAATCAGGTTGCCGCCAGGCCGGCCTTCCGGGGAAGTGGTGTTTTTGCTATGCCGGGGAAGGGAACTTCTGTAGACTGCCGGCGAGCAGCGTAACGAGGCCCTTCCGGCCCAGAGGAGGCGCATGTTTTCAGGGGTTCTTGATCTGCCGTGGTGGGGGTACGTTGTCCATACGCTCGTCGTCACCCACATCACGATTGCCGGCGTCACCATCTACCTCCACCGCTGCCAGGCGCATCGCGGCCTCGATCTGCATCCCGTTGTCAGCCATTTCTTCCGCTTCTGGCTCTGGCTCACCACCGGCATGGTCACCAAGGCGTGGGCGGCGATCCACCGCAAGCACCACGCCAAAGTGGAGACCGTAGACGATCCGCACAGCCCGCAGATCTACGGCATCAAGAAGGTCCTGTGGGAGGGCGCCGAGCTCTATCGCAAGGAAGCCCGCAATACGGAGACCCTCGAGCGCTACGGCATCGGCACACCCGATGACTGGATCGAGCGCAAGCTCTACAGCCGGCACGATCGCATCGGCATCTCGATCCTGTTCACGATCAACTTCATCCTGTTCGGATTCATCGGCATCACCATCTGGGCGATACAGATGGCATGGATCCCGTTCTTCGCGGCCGGCATCATCAACGGCGTCGGCCACTACTGGGGCTACCGCACGTTCCATCCGGAAGACACGAGCACCAACATCGTGCCGTGGGCCATGCTGATCGGCGGAGAGGAGCTGCACAACAACCACCATGCGTACCCGACCTCGGCGCGCTTCTCCATCCGCTGGTACGAATTCGATCTCGGCTGGCAGTACATCCGGGCGCTGCGCTGGCTGAACCTGGCGCAGGTGAAGAAGGAGGCGCCCGAGCTCAAGCTCGACACCGCGAAGACGCGCTGCGATCTGGCAACGGTGCAGGCGGTCATCACGCACCGCTACGAAGTGCTCGCCAAGTACGCGAAGTCGCTGCGCCGCACCTGCGCGGCGGAGATTCGCGAACTCAAGACGCGCGCGGTTCGGGTGGATGTCGCCGCGATCAAGCGCATGCTGCACCGGGACGTGAAATCACTCCCGGCCGTCGAGCGGGTCAAGGTCGATGAGGCGTTGAGCAAGAGCAAGGTGCTCGCGACCGTCTACACCATGCGCGAGGAACTCGCCGCGCTCTGGCAGCGCTCGAACGCCTCGAAGGAGCAGCTGGTGCGCCATCTCGAGGACTGGTGTCTGCGCGCAGAGGCGAGCGGCATCATCCCGCTGCAGGAATTCAGCCGGCGGCTGCGCTGCTACGCCTGAGAAGCAGGATCCAGGATCGAGCAATCAGGATTCAGCCACACCGTACGTAAGAAAGCCCGCCGGATGGCGGGCTTTTTGTTTCTGGATCCCCGCCTGCGCGGGATTGACCGCCGCGCGTTGAGCGGCGCTCTACGTCCGGCTCGAACGCGCGGAGATAAACCGGCGGCGCTAGCCGTCCGGCTTTATCGTTATTTGATCTTCGTCTCTTTGTAGATGACGTGCTTGCGCGCCACGGGATCGAATTTCTTGAGCTCCAGCTTGTCCGGCGTGGTGCGCTTGTTCTTGGTGGTGGTGTAGAAGTGGCCAGTGCCAGCGGTGGATTCGAGCTTGATCTTCTCGCGCATGATGCCCTCCTCAGACTTCCTCGCCGCGCGCGCGGATCTCGGCGAGCACGGTCTCGATACCCTTGAGATCGATGGTGCGGAGTCCGGCCTGGGAGACGCGCAGGCTCACCCAGCGGTTCTCGGCCTCGACCCAGAAGCGGCGATACTGCAGGTTCGGCAGAAAGCGCCGCCGTGTCTTGTTGTTCGCGTGGGACACATTGTGACCCAGCATCGGCTTCTTGCCGGTGACCTGGCAAACGCGTGACATAAAAAAAGGCTCCGGAAATCCCGAAAGGCGCGGAGTTTACACCAGTTTCCGCTAGCGCACCACCAGCACGGGGATCCTGGAATGCGTGAGCACCTTCACCGTCTCGCTCCCGAGCAGCACGGCATCGAGACCCCGACGCCCGTGCGAAGCCATCATGATGAGATCGCACTTGCGCGCTTCCGCGCTCTTGATGATTTCCTCGTAGGGGTGGTCGCCCACGACGACCACGCCGCTGCATTCGACGCCCTTCTCCTTGACGCGCGCCACCAGCGCATCGACCATCTTCTGGGCGATCTCCTTGGCCTCGTCTTCGTGCCGGCTTTCGATCGTCGTGTGCACGGACCGGGGTGCGGCCCACGGTTGATAGTGCAAGTGGAAATGAGATACCACGTGAAGCGCGGTCACCTTCGCACCCCCGGACTTGGCAAACGCAACGCACTCCTTCTCGACCTTTTGGGACATGTCGGAGCCGTCGATGGGCAAGAGGATGTGCTTGTAGTACATGGCCGATTTCTCCTTCATGTGAGGTGCACCCCGAACAGCGTGCGCGCAGGGCCGATTGCGCCGCTTGATCTAGGTCAACTATCCTACAACAGACCGCGCTCGGCGAACGACATCGCCGTGCCCGCGCCGATGATGAAATGGTCGAGCACCCTGACATCCACCAGCGCGAGCGCCTGCTTGAGCGCGCCGGTGAGCACCTCGTCGGAGCGGCTGGGCTCGGCGATACCGGAAGGATGGTTGTGCGCGAAGATCAGCGCCGCCGCGTTGTGGTGGAGCGCCCGCTTGACCACCTCCCGCGGGTAGACGCTGGTCTGGGTCAGCGTGCCGCGGGAGAGCTCCTCCACGGCCAATACCCGGTTCTGCGCGTCGAGGAACACTCCGACGAATACCTCGTGCGGCCGGTCCTGCAGCTTGAGGCGGAGGTAGTCGCGCACCGCCTGCGGCGAGCTCAGCGCAGACCCGCGGTCGAGCCTCTCGCGCAAAGTACGCCGTGCCATCTCCAGCACCGCCTGCAGCTGCACGTATTTCGCCGCGCCGAGACCGGACACCATCGTCACCGCGTCCGCGCCCGCCGCGAACAGCCCCGTCAGCGAGCCGAAGCGCGCGAGCGCCTCGCGCGCGACATCCACGGCGCTCTTTCCCCGGACCCCGGTGCGCAGGAAGATCGCCAGCAGCTCGGCGTCGGACAGCGACTCCGCACCCCGGTTGCGCAGCTTCTCGCGCGGACGCTCGTCCAGCGGCCAATCGGTGATGCGCATATAGGCGTGACTCGTGACCAGTGACCAGTGACCAGTGACCAGTGACCAGTGACCAGATAACGCTGTTACTCGATACGGCGTTTACAACGGAGCGCGCCACGGGGAATCGGCGTCCATTGTTTACCGTCGACTGCGTTTGCAGGTACACTCCAGTCAAGTACTTGAAGTTGAAGCGGTACATGGCTGAAAACACTAAAAAATCGGTCGTGCTCGGCGTCACCGGCGGCATCGCCGCCTACAAGGCCGCCGAGCTAACGCGCGAGCTGGCGCGCAACGGCATCGAGGTGCAGGTCGTCATGACCGGGGCCGCCGGCGGCCTGGTCACCCCCGCCACCTTCCAGGCGCTCTCGGGGAAACCCGTGTACTCCGACCTGTGGGACGCGCGCGTAGCCGACAACATGGCGCACATCGAGCTCTCGCGCGGCAAGGACGCGATCGTGGTGGCACCCGCCACCGCCGATTTCATCGCCAAGCTCGCGCAAGGCCTGGCGGACGACCTGCTCTCGACGCTGTGCCTGGCGCGCGAATGCCCGCTGATCGTGGCGCCGGCGATGAACCGCCAGATGTGGGACAACCCGGCGACGCGTCGCAACATCGAGCGCCTGCTGCGCGACGGCGTGGCGATCCTCGGGCCCGCGAGCGGAGACCAGGCGTGCGGCGAGGTCGGCATGGGGCGCATGCTGGAAGCGCGCGAGATCGCCGAGGCGGTGACGGCCTTCCTCGCACCCAAGACGCTGCGCGGGACGCGGGTGCTGATCACCGCCGGCCCGACCTTCGAGACGATCGATGCGGTGCGCGGCCTCACCAACCGCAGCTCCGGCAAGATGGGCTACGCCGTGGCGCGCGCCGCGCTCGAGGCCGGCGCGAAGGTGACGCTCATCTCCGGGCCCACCAGCCTGGCCGCGCCCGCCGGCGCGCAACGCGTGGACGTGGTCTCCGCGCGCGACATGTTCGAGGCCGTGAAGAAGCGCGTGGCGGAGGCGGACATTTTCATCAGCGTCGCCGCGGTTTCCGACTATCACGTCGCGAGCCCGAGCCGCCAGAAGATCAAGCGCAGCGCGCGCAAGCTCCGGCTCGAGCTCGTGCCCAATCCGGACATCCTGGCGTGGGTCGCGGCGCGGCCGCGGCCGCCATTCTGCGTCGGCTTCGCGGCGGAGACGGAGCACCTGCGCCGGCACGCCGAGGCCAAGCGCCGCGCCAAGAAGGTGCCGCTGCTGGCCGCGAATCTCGCGCAAAGGGCGATCGGCGCGGACGACAACGAGATCACCCTCTTCGACGATGCGGGCGTGCACGCGCTGCCCCGTGCGCCCAAGGAAGTCGTCGCGCGGCAGCTTGTCGCCCACATCGCCAAGCTCTACAAGCCGGCGAGCAGCAAACGGTAAGCAGCAAGCGAAAAAAGCAGTAGCATCATTTGTTCGCCGCCTTCTGATTGCTGCTTGCTGCTCACCGCTTGCCCGTCATGAACGCATGAAGACAATCGACGTCAGGATCCTCGATAAGCGGCTGCGCGGCCAGTTGCCACAGTACGCGACGCCGGGGTCGGCGGGACTGGACCTGCGCGCCTGCATCGACGCGCCGCTCGCGCTCGATGCAGGCGAGACCGAGCTGATACCCGCGGGCATCGCGATCCACCTCGGCGACAGCGGCCTCGCGGCGATGATCCTGCCGCGCTCGGGCCTCGGCCACCGGCACGGCATCGTGCTGGGGAACCTGGTCGGCCTGATCGACTCGGATTACCAGGGGCAGATCTTCGTCTCCACCTGGAACCGCGGCGGCGCGCCGTTCACCATCAATCCCATGGAGCGCCTCGCCCAGCTGGTGGTGGTGCCCGTGGTCCAGGTCGGCTTCAACGTGGTGGAGGATTTTGACTCGAGCCGCCGCGGAGCCGGCGGGTTCGGCAGCACTGGAACAGGCTGATGAAGACGGCACTGGTACTCTTTGCGCACGGTGCGCGCGACGCGCAGTGGAGCGAGCCATTCCGCGCGATCCGGCAGGCGGTCGCCGCGCGCCGGCCCGATCTCACCGTGGAGCTCGCCTTCCTCGAGCTGATGCAGCCGACGCTCGGCGACTGCGTGGCGCAGCTCACGCGGGACGGCCACACCCGGATCACCGTTGCGCCTCTCTTCCTGGCGCAAGGCGGGCACCTGAAAAAGGACC
>Ga0208685_1000030_pt1 | contig 67996 bp, 53 predicted proteins | sample EasRivMeERMLT890_FD_187533 | JGI IMG/M metagenome (GOLD analysis project Ga0208685, IMG submission 187533) | Soil microbial communities from meander-bound floodplain in the East River, Colorado, USA - East River MetaG ERMLT890 (SPAdes) (version 2) | ecosystem: Environmental > Terrestrial > Soil...
GAGAAGGGCGTGCACGGCTCCGATGCCGTGGTGCGCGAGCAGGCGGTGCTGCTGGAGATTCCCGGCACGGATTTCGAGAAGCTCTACTTCGGCAGCAGCCCCACTTCGACCAGGCTGCACCGCGTGATTCAGAAGAGCCTGCTCGCCTCGCTCGGCCAGACCAACCGGCATCTCACGCGGCTCATCAGCCAGGCGCGGCTGCGCGGGGCGGACAAGGAAGGCGCGGAATTGGAAAAAGCGTACAGCGAGCAAATCATGACCGCCGGTGCTCCGAATTAGAGTTGTAGCAAGCATAGGCCAAAGAACATCAGAAGGGGCACGCGTACAATTCATGGACATCACTTCTTCGCGTAAGGCACGCGGGCATGGCATGGCGGAAGACGAGCAACTACACTTGAACCGTTGTCTGGAGCGAGGGGTTTGCCCTACCTGCGGGGAGCCTACTAAGACCAAGTATGGAAGTGGCCAGTCCAAGGACGGTGTGTTCTGTTCGCTGGGCTGCTATGGGAAATGGCACAAGGGCGCGCTGGTCCGGCGCCACCAAGATCGGATGAAGAACGAGGCGCCAGATGAATGAGGCTATCCGGAAGAGCAGTCCGCCTCCACTGATCGCTCCGGCACGCACTGGCGACTACACCGGAATACTTCCGGGCCAGAAGATCGAGGAGATGCTCGGAGCTGGCGAAATCAAACCGCTGTGGGGGCCGATTGAGCGTGATCAGGTCCAACCCGCCAGCATAGATTTACGACTCGGCGACTACGCATACCCAGTCGATACGAGCTTCCTCCCTGGCAAGGGAATGAAGGTGCTCGACAAGATGAGGCAGCTTGATGATCGATTTGATCATTTCAAGATTGACCTACGGAATGGAGCTGTCTTGGAGAAAGGGAGGATATATGTCGTTCCTCTCTTGGAAGCAATCAAGCTGAGAAGCGAAGTAGCTGCCTTTGCCAATCCCAAGAGTTCGACTGGACGGCTGGATATCCTCACGCGCTTGATTGCAGACGAAGCGACCGTGTTTGATCAAGTAGGCGAGGGCTATGAAGGTGAGCTCTACATAGAAGTTGCGCCTAGGAGCTTTAGCGTTGTAGTCAAGACTGGAACTCGGCTTAACCAACTAAGATTCCGTCGCACGCGCGGGGAGCAGGCGAAGCAAATTACATCCTCAGATTGGAATCAACTTCTAGAAGAGGGTCAGATCGTGGACTTTCGTGACCCTCAGAAAAAACATAGGTCAACGAAAACTGGCGTGCTGGACTTCACAGTGGATTTGCAAGGTTCCGGCATAGAAGGTGATCTCGTCGGATACCGAGCGAAGAAGCATGCAAAGCGCATAGATCTCGAGAGACGAGACTATGACGCATTAGATTTTTGGGAGCCGATTCGTTTCCACAAGGCATCGTCACTCATATTGGACCCCGATGAGTTCTATATCTTGATGACAAGAGAAGCGATTGCAGTACCGCCCGAGTACGCCGCCGAAATGTTGCCCTACGATACGCGGGCCGGCGAATTCCGCGTTCACTATGCCGGCTTTTTTGACCCAGGTTTTGGTTGGGATCCCTTAACTAACAAGGCAGGAAGTACGCGCGGAGTACTCGAGGTGCGTTCCCACGAGGTTCCCTTCCTTCTGGAACATGGCCAGACTGTTGGTTGGCTTCGCTATGAACGGATGGCAGCGCGGCCTGAGAGGCTATACGGGCAAGACTCCGGATCGAACTATCAGGGGCAGGGTCTCAAACTATCCAAACAGTTCGCTCAAACCCAGGCGTAGCGGTGGCTCCGGTCCTCATACTATTGCCGCACGAGTAACGTCCTGGCGCGCGAATTCGGATGCAAGGAGGTAGAGGAACTGGTTGGGAAGGTTCACAACACACTCCTGAAGCTGGGCTCCGTAGTCGCCGTCTACCAAGTCCGCAATCTTTTGAGGCTTGTATCTGGTAATCGAACCCAGGTAGTAGAAGAATGCCAGGACTGAGACCGGTTGAGGCAGTACAAACGGTCTCTCAGCGAGTGGGGAAACGTAGACGTAGTATTTTCGATATGGTGGGAAGCTGAGCACGTTTGCCCACACATCATGCTTTATCGTGTCGACTAGTTGCGGGACTCTATCCGAGGGTCTGTGGTTATAGACAATTGGATTCATCTGCTCGAACTTCAAGAGTCGACGTTGACCAACCGTCTCGGTCGATGCGACCTCGCGGAATCTGCCGTTAAGTCCTGCGCCTTGCAGGACCTGGTTGTGTGCGACTCCAAGTCTTGTTAGGTCATCCTCGAAAATATTCAGGACGAGCCACAATGAGCGAGTCGTTGGATCTCGTAGCACGTCAATCCGAGATAGCTCGATAAATCGCTCGCCTTCACGTGAAGCAGCACACCACAGACGGTGTCCTTGCAGCAATTGCGGAAGGATGGTTGTTACTCTGAATGTAACGTTTGCGGCGAGTCCATTTCCTCTTATCGCGCGCAGAAAATCATCGAAAATGTTGACATTCGGATTCGAAGGAATGGCTTCCAAAGTGCTGTCGAACAGTTCGCGACCGTTTTGAGGTTGCAAACGCTCCTTTAAGCCGTGAAACGCAGCCGCGTACTCGGGGCGTAGGCCCTTAGTCAGGACGAAGGCCTTTACAAGGTTTAGAAAGCTGTAATAGAGCAAGACCGGTTTTGTGGTGAACAAACCGGCGACTTCCGCGGCGCGAAAATAGTCCTGTGACTGGGCGCGAAATGCTTGTGCTTGCGTTTTAGCTCCAGCAGGGGAGCGTTGGTCGATGCTGTGCCGAATGACAGACCATGGATCGGTTGCAAAAAGTCGAGACTGCAGTCCGTAGCGCCGCGTAGTTCTTCCCATCGGCCAGAACGAATAGTCGACCTTTCGGTCGAGCACTTTGAGTTCAGACCCGGCCCTGGCCGCGGGAAGAGGCATGTCTACAACGCTTTCTGTATGCCGTTAGTGTTAGGGCTATTCCAAGTCGCGTAGCGTAATTGCCGGACAACCTTTCTTTATCGTTGCGTGCAGCATGGAATATTCCGGCACTTCGACCCAGGCAGCAGTGTCTCTCGTCAGAGGTTCAGACGCTATCAAGACGGATGTCGCATTGTCCGAGCCGCCGGTCATCTTCCATTCGCTGTCGTGCAGGCCGTAGTCGCGGCCGGCGGTGTACCAGAGCGAGAGGTAGCTCAAGTTCGCTTCGTGCAGCCGCGCGGCGTCGTCGGTAGGGAAGCAGCCGAAGTCGAAGCAGTAGCGCACCGCGGCGAGCTGGGTGCCGTCGGCGATGAAAAGGTTGAGTGATGACGAGATCGAGATGCCGAGCTTGTTGCGCGCATCACGAATGATTTCGAGCGCACGCTTGACGGATTTGGCGAGCTCGTCGGCGCTCGGATGGCGGTGGGGGTCGGGGAGCTGCGAGACGATGAGGCCGTAGACCCACTCGCTGTCGGTGGTGCCGTGGATCTGGGAAAGAAAAGCGGGCTTGATGAAAGGAGAGAGCAACGGCTTCATTTCGGCGAAGCGCGCGAGGTCGCCGTTGTGCGCCAGGGCGAGCGGCACGTTCCTGAAGTGGAACGGGTGGCAGTTCTGCAGCGAGATCTCGACGCGCGTGTGGTAGGCCACGCCCCGCACGTGGGCGAGGAGGCAGCCGGCGCGGATCTTTTCGGCGAGGTTCTTCAGGTTGCGGTCGAAAACCGGGAGGCTCTGCGAGTAGTACTCGTAGGCGCGATCTGGATCGTGGCTCGAAGGGTCCCAGGCGCGCAGGCCGAACCCTGCCAGGTTCAGCAGGTTGAGCATCTTCGGCATATAGGACTGCCGCACCAGCGCGGAGTCCGGCTGGTAGAGGAAGTTGTCCAGCAGGACGGGCTCGCCGAGGTAAAGCAGCGCGCGGCACATGACGGTTGATTAGACTACAACCATGAAGGTGCTGACGCATCTGCTGGCCGCCGACGGGTCGATTCCGAACCATCCCCGCTGGCCGCTCCTGATCTATCCGCAAGCATTGAAAGATGCCAGGCCGGAGGCATTTGAAGAGCTATTCACGCGCAACCGCTGGCCGGCAGCGTGGCGCAACGGCGTACACCCTTTCCATCACTATCACAGCACCAGCCACGAGGCGCTAGGCGTCTATGAGGGCGAGGTGACAGTGCAGTTCGGCGGCGACGGCGGTGTCACGGTGACCGCAAAGCCGGGCGATGTCATCGTCCTGCCCGCAGGCACCGGCCACAAGAAGCTTTCCTCGCGCGGCGCGCTCGGCGTTGTCGGCGCGTATCCCGAGGGCAGCGACCCGGACACTCGTACGACGAAAGCCTTCCTGAAGAACCCCCAGGCGGCCATCGCCCGCGTACCGCTACCGGCGGCGGATCCGGTGTACGGCGCGGGCGGCCCGCTTTTCGACCACTGGAAGTAGTGCAGATGAGAAAAACGTGGTCTGTCCCTGTTTTTACCTGGGCTTCATCAGCGCCGCGCGCACCTTCTCGTTCCCGAGGGGGACGTTCGAGGCGCGGCGCGACTCGTCCTTCCTGAGCACGATCAGGTTGTGGTGGAACGCGATGTGCCCGATCGAGGGCACGATCTCGGCGCCCGGGCGCTCGAGAAACTCGCACTCGTTCACGCTGTCGGCGAGCGACTTGAAGAAGCTGATGCAGGAGGAAGCGTGGCGCGGCGACCCGGGCGTGCCGCCGCCGTAGTGCGGCCAGTATGACGTCTGCACGTCCTCGACGACGTACCAGCCGCCGTCCTTTACGAACGGCCACAGGATGCCGAACGACTCGATCTGGTGCGCGTTGACGTGGCTGCCGTCGTCGATCACGAAGTCGAAAGGCCCGATCTCGGCGCCCAGCGCCTCGAGCCGCTCGCGATCGGTCTGCGAGCACTGGTAGACCTTGATGCGGCCGCGCGAGAGCGCGGTCTTGTCCTCGATGTCGAGCCCGTAGATGCGGCCGCGGCGGAAGTACGCGGCCCACATCAGGAGCGATTCGCCGCCCAGGCCGTGGCCGTAGCCGCCGACGCCGAGCTCGAGGAGCCGCACCGGCTGGCGGCGCAGCGGGCGCGCGAGCGCCTCGTACACCGGCGTGTAGTGGTGCACGCCGTACTTGTCGGTGCCGCACAAGGCGGCGAGCAGATCGAGGCCGACACCGAAAAAGCCCGCGATGCGCGCCCAGCCCTTGAGGCGCCGGTCCGTGGCGAGCGCCACCGGGTCGCGCGCGTAGTTCGGGAAAGCATCGGGGATCGCCTGGCGCTCGCGGCGCAGGTCGAAGGCGAGCCGCGCCAGGCGGCTCACGGTTTCTTGCGTGCGCCCGCGGCGAGCGTGATCACCGTGACCAGCTCGTAAGTGAGCGCGTCGACGAATTCCTCGGCATAGCCGGCTTCGCGCAGCGCCCATTTCACGCGGTTGCCGAGATGCGCCTTCTTGTAGACGTTGAGCGGCTGCGCGCGCGCGAACGACTCGGCGCGCGCGAAGATCATGTCGTTCGTGCTCTTCAGGCGCTTGGCGGTGACCTTCCCCACCGATTCGATCGAGGGCGGCGGCACGCGCTTGAGAAGGTCCGCCACTACGGCGTCGGCGAACTCGTCCACCGCGGTGCAATCGAACCAGCCGATCACTTGAGCTCCTCGAGCCGGTCGGTGGCCGGCGGCGGGGTGCGGGACAGCGCGGTGATCTCCGCGCGCAGCTCGGGCGTCATGTCGACTTTCACCGAGTCGAGCGAGGCGCGCAGCTGCTCGGCGCTGCGCGCGCCGATGATCGGCGCGGTGACCGCGGGATGCGCGGCGACCCAGGCCACTGCCGCGCTCATGGGATGAAGGTTTCTTTGTCTGCAAAGACCGGCAAACTTCGCGGCCGCGTCATGCGCCCAGGCTTCGCCGTACCTCACGGCATACATCTTGTTGGTCGTGTGCCGTCCCTGCGCACCGGGCTCGCTGTACCTGCCGGAGAGCAGGCCGCCGGCCGCCGGGCTGTAGGGGAAGACCGAGAGGCCGTTCGCCGCGGCCATGGGCAGGAGCTCGACCTCGGCCTGGCGCTTCAGCAGGCTGTACATCGGCTGGATCGCCTGCAGCCGCGCCCAGCCGGCACGTTCCTGGATGCCGAGCGCGGCCTGCGTCTGCCACGCCGCGTAGTTGCTTACCGCGGTGTAGAGCGCCTTGCCGGCGCGCACCACATCCTCGAGCCCGCGCATGTGCTCCTCGAGCGGCGTGAGCGCGTCGTAATGGTGCAGGAACAGGATCTCGACCCGGTCGGTGCCCAGGCGCTTCAGGCTCGCCTCGACCGCGCGGCTCACGTGGCGGCGCGAGGCGCCGCGCGCGTTGACGTCGTCTCCGGTCGGATTGAAGCACTTGGTCGCGAGGACGAGGCTGTCGCGCTCGCCGCGAATGAGCTCGCCGAGGACCTCCTCCGAGCGTCCCTTGTTGTACTGGTCGGCGGTGTCGAAGAAGTTGATCCCGGCCTCGCGCGCCGCGCGGTAGATGCGCGCGGCTTCCTTCTCGTCGGCGTCGCCGCCGAACGCCATGGTGCCGCAGCAGAGTTGGGAAACCTGGACGCCGGTGCGGCCGAGAACGCGATATTTCATCTGCCTAGTCTATCCCGCATGCGCTCATAGGCAGCCTCGATGTGCCGGCAGGTGCGTGCGCTGTCGAAGAGCGGGTGCGTCAGCCGGTTGTTGCCGAGTTTCTCCCGGATGGCGGACAGGAAATTGCGGTCTTTCGCGAGCTTCAGTGCTAGCGCTTCGTACGCCGACAAATCCCGGGTAATCAGCTCCGGAAGGCCAACCGCGTTCAGCAGGCTCGCCCCGACGCGGCCGGCGAACGTCGCGCCCAGGCAGGTGACGACGGGCACGCCGGCCCAGAGCGCGTCGCTCGCCGTGGTATGCGCGTTGTAGGGCAGCGTGTCGAGGACGAGGTCCGCGAGCCGGTGCCGCGCAAGGTGCTCGGCGTGCGCAACCCTGGGCGCGAACACCAGCCGCGCGGCGTCGATGCCGCGCGCTTCGGCGCTTCGCTGGAGGTTGCGCCTGGCGAGCGCTTCGTGCTCGAGCAGCCAGAGCACGCTGTGCGGCTCCTGGGCGAGCAGCCGCATCCAGATCTCGAACATCCCGGGCCCGAGCTTGTAGGTATTGTTGAAGCAGCAGAATACGAAGCCGCGTTCGGGCAGGCCCGCCTCGGCGCGCGACGGCGTGCGCTCGGCGATCGCCGCGGTCGCGTCGTTGATCTGGTAGCAATCGGGCAGGCAAACGACCTTTTCAGTGTAAAAGCGCTCGTCGCTGGGCGCGATGACGACGCGATCCGCCAGGACGTAGTCGATGTAGTCCGCGCCCACGGTGCCGGGGTAGCCGAGATAGGTCGCCTGCACCGGGGCGGGCCGGTGAGCGAGGATCGCTATCCGGGAATTGGCGGTGAGGCCCTTGAGATCGATCGCGATGTCGACCTCCATCTCATGGATCAGCCGCGCGGCCTGCGCGTCGCTCATGGCTCGGACGTCGACGAACTTGTCGAAAGCGCGCTGCAGCCGCGCGCGCGTGGCGCTGCGGTCGTCCGGGCCGTAGGAGATGGCGATCAGCTCGAAGCGGCTGCGGTCGTGCAGCTCGAAGAGCCGCGCGGCGAGGTAGGCGGTGGCGTGCTCGTGAAAGTCCGCGGAGAGGTACGCCAGCCGGATCCGCGCGTGCTCGTAGCGCGCGCCGCGCCAGAGCGATTCGCGGGTGCCGCCGAGCGTTTCGCGCACGTGCAGCTCCGCGCAGCGGCGCTGCTCCGCAGCCGAGTCCGAGGTGGCGAGCAGGGTGAACGGGGCCGCCGCCACCTCGCCCGTGCGCACCTGCTCGCGCAACGCCGCGATGTGCGGCCCGATCTCGCGCCAGTCGCAGGCAAACAGCTCGGCCCACACCAGCGAGCCCAGCGCGTAGGGCGTGCGCGGGGCCAGAGCGATGACTTGCCGGAAGCTGGCGACGGCTTCTTCATAGCGTCGCAGCGCGTGCAGCACCAGGCCGAGGTTCTGGTGAGCGTCCGCCAGCCCCGGCTGTGCGCCAACCGCGCGCTGCAGGTGGGGCAAGGCGTCCTCGGGCCGGTCCAGCGTGCGCAGCACGCTGCCCGCGTTGTTGCTGGCCTCCGCGTGGCCGGGATCGAGGCGCGTCGCAGCGACGAACGCGGCGAGCGCCTCTTCGTTCTTCCCCTGGTTCACGAGCGCCACGCCGAGCGCGTTGTGGGCGTTCGCGTAGTCCGGGTAGGCTTGCGTCTCGCGCTGCAGCGCCTGCTCCGCGCGCGCGAAATCCCCAAGCGCGAGATGGCAATATCCCAGCCGGTAGGCGACGCCGCGGCGCTCTAGCTTGTCGAACGCGGCGCTCAGCGGGCCGAGCGCTTCCCGGGAGCGGCCTTCGAACAGCAGCGTGCTGCCGAGGAGATAGAGCGCCTCGGCGTCGGCCGGCGAGCGTGCGAGCGCCTCGCGCGCCGCCTTCTCTGCGACGCGGTACTCGTTGCGCTCGAGCGCGTCCCACGCTGCCTGCATGTTGCGGGCGATTCTCGCATCCCGTGTGCTTGACCGCAGTCAAGAATGGGCCTCAGCCGCGTGCCCGATAATAAGCAGAGCGATGAGAGGAAAAGGAAAAGTCCGGTCCACGCCGAAGGGCCGGTCGGTCGATCCGCAGGCGCTGGAGCAGGTGCGCGCGTTGCTGGGGAGCGAATCCCGGCAGCGCGACCTGCTGATCGAGCACCTGCACAAGGTCAACGACCGCTACGGGCACCTCTCGGCCGCGCACCTCGCGGCGCTCGCGCAGGAGATGAAGCTCTCGCTTACCGAGGTATACGAGGTGGCGACGTTCTATCACCACTTCGAAGTCGTCAAGGAGGGCGAGACGCCCCCGCCTATGCTCACGGTGCGAGTTTGCGATTCAATTGCCTGCGAACTGGCCGGGGCTGAAGCGCTTCTTAAGAACCTGGATCTGGGAAAAGACGTCCGCGTTGTTCACGCCCCCTGCGTCGGCCGCTGCGAAGTCGCACCCTGCGTCGTGGTGGGCCAGAACCCGGTCGGGAACGCCACGACAGAAACGGTGCGAAACGCCGTTTCTTCGGGAAACACCGCGTGCCCGGAAACCCGGTACGTGGACTTCGCGGCGTACAAGAAGCAGGGCGGCTACGAGCTGATCGCCGACTGCCTCGCCGGCAAGCGCACGCGCGAGGAGCTCACCAAGATCATGGAGGACTCCGGCTTGCGCGGACTGGGCGGCGCGGGCTTTCCGGTCGGCCGCAAGTGGAAGAGCGTCGCCGCCGAGCCCGAGCCGCGCCTGATGGCCGTGAACATCGACGAGGGCGAGCCCGGCACCTTCAAGGACCGCTGGTACCTGGAGCGCGACCCGCACCGGTTCCTGGAAGGCATGCTGGTCGCCGCCTGGGCAGTGGGCATCAGCGAGGTCTACGTTTATCTGCGCGACGAATACGCGGGCTGCAGGAAGATTCTCGAGGACGAGCTGAAGAAGCTGAAGGCCGACCCGCCCTGCGCTCTTCCACCCATCCATTTGCGGAGAGGCGCCGGGGCGTACATCTGCGGCGAAGAGTCGGCGATGATCGAGTCGATCGAGGGCAAGCGCGGCATGCCGCGCCTGCGCCCGCCGTACGTCGCGCAGGTCGGTCTTTTCGGCCGGCCGACGCTCGAGCACAACATGGAGTCGGTGCACTGGGTGCGCGAGATCGTCGAGAAGGGTCCCGGCTGGTTCTCCGGCCAGGGCCGCAACGGCCGCAAGGGGCTGCGTTCCTTCTCGGTGTCGGGACGGGTGAAGAAGCCCGGCGTGCATCTGGCACCCGCGGGCATTACCGTGGTCGAACTGATCAATGAGTATTGCGGCGGCATGCTCGACGGCCACGACTTCTACGGCTATCTGCCCGGCGGCGCCTCGGGCGGCATCCTGCCGGCATCCAAGGGCGATATCCCGCTCGACTTCGACACGCTGCAGCCGCACGGCTGCTTCATAGGGTCGGCCGCGATCGTGATCTTCAGTCACAAAGACAAAGCCGCAAAGGCAGCCGTCAACCTGATGAAGTTCTTCCACGAAGAGTCCTGCGGCCAGTGCACCCCCTGCCGGGTGGGCACGGCGAAGGCGCTGACGCTCATGGAAGCCGGCAAGTGGGACCAGCCGTTGCTGAAGGAACTGTCTCAGGCCATGATGGACGCCTCGATTTGCGGCCTGGGGCAGGCGGCGCCCAATCCCGCATTGACGGTCATGAAATATTTTCCGCACGAGGTAGGTTGATGGAACGCGTCACGACCCAGCAGCTCGCGATGATGCCGATCTCGTTCAAGCTGAACGGGAAGACGGTGATCGGCCGCCCGGACGAGACCCTCATCGAGTGCGCAAGCAAGAACGGCGTCGAGATCCCGCACCTCTGCTACAAGCCGGGCCTGCGCCCCGACGGCAACTGCCGCGCCTGCGTGGTCGAGATCAAGGGCGAGCGCGCGCTCGCGCCCTCCTGCTGCCGCTTCCCGAAGGAGGGGATGGAAGTCACCACCGACAACGAGCGCGCCGTGCTGTCGCAGAAGATGGTGCTCGAGCTCCTGCTCTCGGACATGCCCGAGCAGGACTACACGCGCAACAACGAGCTCGACCAGTGGGCGCAGAAGATGAAGATGGGCAAGCCCCGCTTCGAGTCGCGCAAGCAGGTGCAGGCGGACCTGTCGCACCCGGCGATCGCGGTCAACCTCGACGCCTGCATCCAGTGCACCCGCTGCCTGCGCGCCTGCCGCGAGGAGCAGGTCAACGACGTGATCGGGTACGCGCACCGCGGCGAGCACTCGAAGATCGTGTTCGACTTCGACGATCCGATGGGGCAGTCGACCTGCGTCGCTTGTGGCGAGTGCGTGCAGGCCTGCCCGACCGGCGCGCTCATGCCGGCGCGCGAAGCCGGCCTCGAGACCATCGACAAGACCGTGGACTCGGTGTGCCCGTTCTGCGGGGTCGGTTGCCTGCTGACCTACCACGTCAACACGAAGCAGAACGTCATCAAGTTCGTCAACGGCAAGGACGGGCCGTCCAACCACAACCGCCTTTGCGTCAAGGGCCGCTACGGCTTCGACTACGCCGCGCACCCGCAGCGCCTCACCAAGCCCCTCATCCGCAAGCCGGGTTTCCCAAAGACCGCGCACTTCAAGGTCGATCCGGCCAACTTCGCGGACGTGTTCCGCGAGGCGAGCTGGGAAGAGGCTCTCGATTTCGCGGCCAACGGTCTCCTGAAGCTGAAAAAAGCAGATCCCTATTCCCTTGCGGGCTTCGGCTCGGCCAAGGGATCGAATGAGGAGGCGTACCTCTTCCAGAAGCTGGTGCGCACCGGCTTCGGCACCAACAACGTCGACCACTGCACGCGGCTGTGCCACGCCTCGTCGGTGGCGGCGCTGCTCGAGGGCATCGGCTCGGGCGCGGTGTCCAACCAGGTGAACGATGTCGAGAACGCCGAGGTGATCTTCCTGATCGGCGCCAACCCGACCTCGAATCACCCGGTGGCGGCGACCTGGCTGAAGAACGCCGCGAAGCGCGGCGCGAAACTGATCTACGCCGACCCGCGGAGCAGCGACCTCTCGCGCCATGCGTGGCGCATGCTGCAGTTCAAGGCCGACACCGACGTCGCGCTGCTCAACGCAATGATCCATACGATTATCGACGAAAACCTTGTCAATGAGTCTTTTGTAAAAGACCGAACCAGCGGCTACGAGGCTCTGAAGGAAAACGCGAAGAACTTCTCGCCGGAGGCGATGGCACCGATCTGCGGCATTCCGGCCGAGACCATCCGGGAATGCGCGCGCGCGTTCGCCACCTCCAAGGGCTCGATGATCCTGTGGGGCATGGGGATCTCGCAGCACATCCACGGCACCGACAACGCGCGCTGCCTGATTGCGCTGTGCCTGATGACCGGCCAGGTCGGCAAGCCCGGCTCCGGGCTGCACCCACTGCGCGGCCAGAACAACGTGCAGGGCGCTTCCGATTCCGGCCTGATCCCGATGATGTACCCGGACTACCAGCGCGTGAACACCGACGAGGCGAACAAGCGTTTCGAGAAGTTCTGGGGCACCCAGCTCGACAAGAAGCCCGGGCTGACCGTGGTCGAGATCGTGAACGCCGCCTACGACGGAAGCATCCGCGGCATGTACATCATGGGCGAGAACCCGGCGATGTCGGACCCGGACGTCGAGCATGCGCGCGCCGGCATGGCGAAACTGGAGCACCTCGTCGTTCAAGATATTTTTTTGACGGAAACGGCATACCTGGCTGACGTGGTGCTGCCGGCGACCGCGTGGCCGGAGAAGACCGGCACGGTGACCAATACCGACCGCATGGTGCAGCTCGGGCGCAAGGCGGTGGAGCCGCCGGGCGAGGCGCGCGAGGACTTCTGGATCCTGGTGCAATTGGGCCAACGCATGGGTCTGGATTGGAGATATGAGCACCCCAAGCAGGTGTTCGACGAGATGCGCGGCTGCATGGACTCGATCAAGGGCATCACCTGGGAGCGCCTGGAGCGCGACTCGTCGGTGACCTATCCCTGCGAGAACGAGGGCGACCCGGGCCAGCCGGTGGTGTTCACCACGCACTTCCCGACGCCCACCGGGCGCGCGAAGTTCGTGCCCGCCGACCTGATCCCCGCCGCGGAGCGCCCGGATGCCGAGTATCCGATGGTGCTGATCACCGGCCGCCAGCTCGAGCACTGGCACACCGGCGCGATGACGCGCCGCGCCGGCGTGCTCGACGCGATCGAGCCCGAGCCGGTGGCATCGCTGCATCCGCTGGAAATCGAGAAACTCGGGATCAACGCGGGAGACGTGGTCACGGTCGAATCGCGCCGCGGCAAGATTTCCCTCTATGCGCGGGCCGATGCCGGGACGCCGCGCGGCGCGGTGTTCATCCCCTTCGCCTTCTACGAGGCGGCGGCCAACATGCTGACCAACCCGGTGCTCGACCCGTTCGGCAAGATCCCCGAGTTCAAGTACTGCGCGGTGAAAGTGACCAAGGGCGGCGCAAGGCCGGGGGACCCGGGCTACGGCAAGGGGCGTACACTGGAAGAGATCTACGGCAAGTAGGAGCGAGGGGGAGCTATGCCGGTCATCGCGATCACGCGGGAAATGGGTTCGCTCGGCAAGGACGTGGCGCGCATCCTCGGCGCCGAGCTCAAGGTGCCGGTGGTGTACCACGAGGTCATCGACCATTTGGCGGACCGCATGCGCGTGCGCAAGAGCCACGTCATTCGCCTGCTCGACGGCAGCGCCAGCCTGCTCGAGCGCCTCACCGCCGACAAGACCAGCCTTTCGCTCTTTACCGCCGACGAGATCATCGGCGTGGCTGCGAGCGGCAACGGCGCCGTGATCCGCGGCTGGGGCGCGACCCACCTGCTGCGCGAGGTGGCGCACGCGGTGTGCGTGCGGGTCTGCGCGCCGTTCGAGACGCGCAAGCGCCGCATGATGGAGCGCCTGTCGAGCGACGACGAGGACCAGGTCGGCGAGGAGATCCGCACGAACGACGAGGCGCACGGCGCGATCATGCGGCGCCATTTCGGCGTGCAGTGGACCGACTCGGAGCACTACGATGTCGTCCTCAACACCAAGCGCGTGAGCGTCGAGGAGTGCGTCAACGAGGTGCTGGCGCTGGTGCGCTCGCCGCAGTTCGCCGAGACCGAGCGCTCGCGCTCGAAGCTCGGCGACCTGGCGCTGGCCGCCAGCGTGCGCGCGGCGCTGCGCCGCGCCGCCGAGACGCGCGACGCGCAGGTCGCGGTGAGCGCCGAGGACGGCCGTGTCACGCTCTCGGGCGCCGGCAGCACCGACGAGATGCTCGCTTTCGTCGAGGTCGCCGCCGCGGTGCCCGGCGTGCTCGACGTCGCGTACCGCACCCACCCGGGCGAGGACCTGCGGCCCCGCTTCCACTGAGGGATTCATGAAAATTCTGGTTGCCGTCGACGGCTCCAAGCCGTCGCTGAAGGTTGTGCAGCTGCTGGTCGAGCACTGCGACTGGTACCGCGAGCGGCCCGAGGTGGAGCTGGTCACGGTGCACCTGCCGGTGCCCAAGGTGGGGCACATACCCAAGGGGCAGCTCGACAGGTATTACGCGGAGGAAGGCGAGGGGAACCTCGCGGCGGCGAAGAAGAAGCTCGATGCGGCCGGCGTTCCCTACCGGGCGCGCATCCTGGTCGGCCCGATCGCCGAGTCGCTGGTCAAGCATGCGAAGGACCAGCGCTGCGACCTCATCTACATCGGCACGCGCGGCCTGAGCGGGGTCGGCGCGGCGATCCTGGGTTCCACCGCCATGAAGGTCCTGCACATCTCCGAGACCCCGGTGCTACTGGTCAAGTAGCGGCTCCGGCAAAAAAAAGGGGGAAGCGGCCGGTAAATCCCCCCATCCCCGTTTGGCCGCTTCCCCGCAAAACCCGTGCTTGTCCGATCCCTCAGCTAAGAAAAAAGGGGGAGCGGCCGCAAATCCCCTTCCCCATGGCCGCTCCCCCGGAGGAACCGCTAGTAGTTGAACTTCAGCTGGCTGCCGATCACGGTCATCTCGACCTGATTGCTGCCGTTGTGGTTGGTGGGCGAGAAGTTCACGAAGTAGCCGCCCATGTCGACGTCCTTCATGCTGTCGAGCGCGTTCATGAAGCCCTCGCGCGTCGGGCGCGCTCCGGCGCGCTTCAGCGCCTCGACCGTGATCTTGGCCGCGATGAACGCCTCGAGCGACGTGAAGGAGAACTCCTTCTTGCCGAGCAGCTTGGTGATGGCTTCCTGGTATTCGCGCACCACCGGCCGCGAGCGCTGGGTCGGCGGCGGCACTACCTGGGCGACCGCGACCCCGGCGCCGTGCTCGCCGAGCTCCTTCGCCAGCGGGCTCGCGCCCGGGAAGGAGTTGCTCACCATCTGGGCCTGCAGCCCGGACTTGCGCGATGCCTTGACGAAGTCGGAGGTCGCCTTGTACAGCGTGGTGAGGATCACCACGTCCGGCGAGCCCTGCGCGACGCTCTTCACCCCGGCGTCGATTTCGGGCTTGGCGCGGTCCTTGAAGGCCGCGACCGACACCGGCGCCATGTTGTGCTTCTTCAGCGCGCGCTCCACCGCGGTCAGGTTCTCCTTGCCGACCACGTCGTCGTAATGCACGATCGAGAAGCGCTTGCTGCCGAGCAGGATGTAGTGCTCGACGATCTTTTCCAGCTCGTCGGCGTAGCTCGCGCGCATGTTGTACACGTTCTTGTTGAACACGCGCATCGGGTCGGCGCCGGTGAACGGCGCGAGGAACGGCACGTTGTGCTTCGCCACGATCGGCAGCGCCGGCCGCGACAGGGTCGCGCTCGCGTAGCCGAACAGGGCGAACACGCGGTCTTCCTCGACCAGCTTCTTGGTGTTGGCTTCCGCGCGCGGCACCTGGTTCGCGTCGTCGAGCGTGGTGAGCTCGACTTTGCGCCCGTGCACGCCGCCGGCCTCGTTCACCTTCTTGAAATAGGCGAGCGCGCCGTTGCGGATGTCGTTACCGAGCTCGGCGTTGGCGCCCGACAGCGGCGTCGACTGGCCGAAAAGCACGGTGGTGGAGCTGACGCCCGGCGCGGGTTGCGCCTGGGCGCCGAGGGCAGCGGCTGCGAGCGCGAGGCCCGCCGCCGTGGCCTTGAGGGTGAAGTTCGGGGATTTCACGGGGGGATCTCCGTTGTTGGGCGCTGGCGTTCGGCTAGCGCTCTGCTGAAACGATCTTGGTCTTCGGCATGAACTCGGCCGCGGTGTAATCCGAGGCCAGCTCGCCCAGGCCGCTGTCGAGGCTCTCGCCGCGCACCCAGCCGGCCGGCATGTACTCGGCCGCCGTATAAGTGGCCGGCAGGTCGCCAAGGCCGCTGTCTAGGCTTTCGCCGTACACCATCGTGCCCAGGCCGCTGTCGAGCTTCTCGCCCAGTACCCGGTCATCCGCCGCAGCGGCCGGGCCGAGCGCGACAGGCAGCATCAGGGCTGCCACCATCACCGCCATCACGTTGAGCTTCTTCACATTTCCTCCGTTGATTCAAGTTGGGGTTGGACTGCAAGCGCACGATGCCCGAGCGAGCGGCGTGCTTCCGTGATCCAGTGCTCGACCTGACAGACCCTGATACTCGCGTGACAGTCTCTGATCGGGGCCTGACAGTCCCTGTCGATTGACCGCAATCAAGGCCGCGGCGGGCCCCCTCTTACAGAATCCACGCTTCCACAAAAAAAGGAACGTCATGCCGTCCGATATCGAGATCGCCCAGGCCGCAAAGATGCAGCGCGTCGCCGCGATGGCGCGCGAGAAGCTCGGGATCGCCGAGGAGCACCTCGAGCCCTACGGCCACTACAAGGCCAAGGTCTCGCTCAAGTACCTCGACACGCTCAAAGGCAAGAAGAACGGCAAGCTGATTCTCGTCACGGCGATGACGCCGACGCCGCCGGGCGAAGGCAAGACCACGACCACCGTGGGACTGGGCGACGCGCTCAACCACATCGGCAAGAAGGCGGTGATCTGCCTGCGCGAGCCCTCGCTCGGGCCGGTGTTCGGCGTAAAAGGCGGGGCCGCCGGCGGCGGCTACGCGCAGGTGGTGCCGATGGAGGACATCAACCTGCACTTCACCGGCGATTTCGGCGCGATCCAGCTCGCGAACAACCTGCTCGCGGCGATGCTCGACAACCACATCCACCACGGCAACGAGCTCGGCATCGACGTGCGCCGCATCCAGTGGAAGCGCGTGCTCGACATGAACGACCGCGCGCTGCGCGAGACCGTGGTGTCGCTCGGCGGGCCGGGCAACGGCTATCCGCGCCAGGAGGGCTTCGACATCGTCGTCGCCTCCGAGGTGATGGCGATCTTCTGCCTCGCAACGTCGCTCGAGGATCTCAAGAAACGTCTGGGAAGCATCGTGGTCGGTTACACGCGCGATCAACGGCCGGTCACTGCCAAGGATCTAAATGCCCACGGCGCGATGACCGTGCTGCTCAAGGACGCGCTCGCGCCGAACCTGGTGCAGACGCTCGAGAACAACCCCGCGTTCATCCACGGCGGCCCGTTCGCCAACATCGCGCACGGCTGCAACTCGGTAATCGCCACGCAGAGCGCGCTCAAGCTCGCCGACTACGTGGTCACCGAGGCGGGCTTCGGCGCCGACCTCGGCGCCGAGAAGTTCCTCGACATCAAGTGCCGCAAGTCCGGGCTGCGGCCGAACGCCGCGGTCATCGTGGCGACGATCCGCGCGCTCAAGTACCACGGTGGCGTCGACGCGAAGGAAGTGAACAAGGAGAACCTCGCCGCGCTGGACAAGGGATTGGTGAACCTGGAGCGCCATGTCGAGAACGTGTCGAAGGTGTACGGGATTCCCTGCGTGGTGTCGATCAACCGCTTCACCGCGGATACCAAAGCTGAACTGGAATTACTGGATTCCAGAATGAAGAAACTCGGGGTCCCGGTGGTCCTGGCGACGCACTGGGGCGACGGCGGCAAGGGGGCGGCCGAGCTGGCCCGGATTGTGGTCGGACTGTGCGAGCAGCCCTCGAAGCCGACCTTCGTCTACGAGGACACCGACCCGCTGTGGGAGAAGATCCGCAAGATCGCGCAGAAGGTGTACCGCGCCGGCGACGTTTCCGCCGACGCCAAGGTGCGCAACCAGATCAAGAAGCTGCAGGACGACGGCTACGGTCACTACCCGGTGTGCGTGGCGAAGACGCAGTACTCGTTCTCCGCCGACGCAAGCCTGCGTGCCGCGCCGAGCGGCCACGTGGTGAACGTGCGCGAGGTGCGGCTCGCCGCCGGGGCCGAGTTCGTGGTGATGATCTGCGGCGACATCATGACCATGCCGGGCCTGCCTAAGGTTCCGTCGGCCAACAAGATCGATCTGGTGGACGGCAAGGTCGTGGGGCTGTTCTAGAATAAGGCGATGCTGGAGGAGCTCGCGTCGCAGGCCTTCTGGGTCGGCCTGCTGAAAATCATCGGCGTCAACATCATCCTGTCGGGCGACAACGCGGTGGTGATCGCGCTCGCCGCGCGCTCGCTGCCGGCCCGGCAGCAGAAGGCCGCCGTGCTGTGGGGCTCCGGCGCGGCAGTGGTGATGCGGATCATCCTCACGATCTTCGCCGTCGCCCTGCTCACGCTGCCCTGGCTGAAGCTTGTCGGCAGCCTGCTGCTGTTCTGGATCGGCATCAAGCTCCTGATCCCCGAGGAGGGGGGCGAAGACGTCGACGCGAGCGACAACCTGATCGCGGCGATCAAGACCATTCTGATTGCCGACCTGGTGATGAGCATCGACAACGTCATCGCGGTGGCCGCGGCGGCGCAGGGCAGCCTGACCCTGCTGATCCTGGGCCTCGCGATCTCGATCCCGCTGGTGATCTTCGGCTCGACCCTGCTGCTCCACCTGATGGAGCGCTGGCCGGTCATCATCACCATCGGCGGCGGCCTGCTCGGCTTCGTCGCCGGCGAGATGCTGGTGACCGACCCGGCGCTGAAGGGCTGGCTGGCGGGCCTGGGCGTCGAGTTCGACGGCGACAAGCCCAAGGTCGGGGGCCTCAGCCTGGAAATCCTCTGCGGGGTGGTCGGCGCGGTCATCGTGATCGCCGCCGGAACGTTTCTCGGCAAGCGCAAGGCAATGAAGGCCGCGGTCCACGAGGCCGTGGTTGAGACTGAACGACCGAAGTCTTGATCGTGGTCAAGGCCGCGCGGCAACGGGGAGCATGAGAATCCTGCGATACCAAGCACCACGGCGAATGGTGCGTCGCAGCGAAGGGTGAAACCATTGGAGGAGTTATGAGACAAGCGTTCCGCAGCACCGTGGTACTCGCAGCCGCGCTCGCCGCGCCGTTCGCCGCGCACGCGCAGGCCTGGGAGCCGACCAAGAACGTCGAGTTCATCATCCCGGCGGGCACCGGGGGCGGCGCCGACCAGATGGCGCGCGCGGTCCAGGGCATCGTCGCCAAGCACAACCTGATGAAGCAGTCGATCCTGCCGATCAACAAGGCGGGCGGCGCCGGCGCCGAGGGCTTCCTCGACGTGAAGAACGCTTCCGGCGATCCGCACAAGATCATCATCACGCTGTCGAATCTCTTCACCACGCCGCTCGCCACGGGCGTGCCGTTCAACTGGCGCGATCTAACGCCGGTGCAGATGCTGGCGCTCGACAACTTCGTGCTGTGGGTAAACGCGAAGACGCCGTACAAGACCGCCAAGGAGTTCATCGAGGCGACGAAGAAGGCCGGCCCGGGCAAGATGAAGATGGGCGGCACCGGCGCGAAGCAGGAAGACCAGATCATCACCGTGGCAATCGAGCAGAAAACCGGGACGAAATTCACCTACATCCCGTTCAAGGGCGGCGGCGCGGTGGCGACGCAGCTCGTCGGCGGCCACGTCGACTCCACGGTCAATAATCCCATCGAGGCGGTGGCGCAGTGGCGCGGCGGCAACCTGCGGCCGCTGTGCGTGTTCGAGCAGAAGCGCATGCCCTACAAGGACAAGGTGACCGACAAGATGGCGTGGAGCGACATCCCGACCTGCAAGGAGGCCGGGCTCGACGTCGACTACATGATGCTGCGCGGCATCTTCATGGCACCGGGCGTCAAGCCCGAGCACGTGCGCTACTACACGGAGCTCTTCAAGAAGGTGATGGCGACGCCCGAGTGGAAGAAGCTGATGGAGGAGGGGGCGTTCAACACCACCGCGCTCGCCGGCTCGCAGTACGCCGACTGGGTCGCGCGCGAGGAAGCGCGGCATGTCCAGCTCATGAAAGCCGCCGGCTTTATCGCGGGGCAATAGCATAAGCGCAGACAAACCTGCGTTTCGGCGGAAGAGCGCGGAGCTTGCAGTCGCCGCGCTCTTCTTCATTTTCGGCGCCATCGTCATCACCGACAGTGTGCGCCTGGGCGTCGGCTGGCAGGAGGTGCACGGGCCGCGGCCGGGCTACTTCCCGTTCTACATCGGCCTGATCATCTGCATCGCGTCGCTCGTCAATGCGACGCTGGCCCTGCGCGTGCCCGCCGCGCAGAACAAGACCTTCGTCGAGGTCGGGCAGCTCAAGATGGTGCTCACGGTGCTGATTCCGACGGCGATCTACGCCGCGCTGGTGACCTGGATCGGGATCTACGTCTCGTCGGTACTGTTCATCGGCTTCTTCATGCGCTGGCTGGGGAAGTATTCCTGGTGGAAGGTGGTCGTGGTCAGCGTAGTCACGGTGATCGTGTTCTACGTGATCTTCGAGATCTGGTTCAAGGTTCCGCTGCCCAAGGGCCCGCTGGAATCCTGGCTCGGGCTGAACTGACGTGGACGAGAGGACGTCCTAAAGGCAGAGATGGACGAGATTCAGTCGCTGATGCACGGCTTCGGCGTGGCGCTCACGCCGACCAACATCGCGCTCATGTTCACCGGCGTGATCCTCGGCGTGATCATCGGCGTGCTGCCGGGCCTGGGCGGCGCCAACGGCGTCGCCATCCTGCTGCCGCTCACCTTCGGTATGGCGCAGACGCCCGGCGGCGCGACTTCCGCGATCATCCTGCTCTCGTGCATCTACTGGGGCGCCCTCTTCGGCGGGGCCATTACCTCGATCCTCTTCAACATCCCGGGCGAGCCGTGGTCGGTGGCGACCACCTTTGACGGCTATCCGCTGGCGCAGCAGGGCCGCGCCGGCACCGCGCTGACCGCGGCGTTCACCTCCTCGTTCGTCGGCGCGTTCGTCGCCGTGGTGGTGATCACCTTCCTCTCGCCGGTCGTCGCCGGCTTCGCGCTCGAATTCGGCCCGCCCGAGTTCTTCGCGGTGTACCTGCTCACGTTCTGCGCCTTCGTCGGCACCAGCAAGGAGCCGCCGTTCAAGACCATCGCCGCGATGATGCTCGGCTTCGCGCTTGCCGCGGTCGGGCTCGACACGGTGACCGGCACGCTGCGCCTCACCTTCGGCTCGACCCATCTCCTGACCGGCTTCGACTTCCTGGTGGCGGTGATCGGGCTTTTCGGCATCGGCGAGATCCTGCTCACGCTCGAGGAGGGGCTCGCCTTCAGGGGGGCGTCGGCGAAGATCAACCTGCGCGTGGTGCTCGACACCTGGAAGGAGCTGCCGCGCTACTGGATGACGTCGCTGCGCTCGTCCGCGGTCGGCTGCTTCATGGGCATCGTGCCGGGCGGCGCGACGCCGGCCTCGTTCATGAGCTACGGCGTGGCGCGGCGCTTCTCTCCGGACGGCGACAAGTTCGGCACCGGCAAGGTCGAGGGCGTGGTCGCGCCCGAGACCGCGGCGCACGCCGCGGGCACGGCCGCGCTGCTGCCGATGATCACCCTCGGCGTGCCGGGCTCGCCGACCGCGGCGGTGCTGCTCGGCGGCCTGATGATCTGGGGGCTGCAGCCCGGGCCGCTCTTGTTCATCGAGCAGAAGGACTTCGTCTGGGGCCTGATCGCCTCGATGTACCTGGGCAATATCGCCGGGCTGATCGTGGTCCTCACCTGCGTGCCCCTCTTCGCCGCGATCCTGCGCGTGCCGTTCTCGGTGATCGCGCCGATCATCATGGTGATCTGCGCGATCGGCTCGTTCACCGTCAAGAACGCGATCTTCGACGTGTGGATGATGGTGGTGTTCGGGATCCTCGGCTATCTCTTCAAGAAGCTGCAGTACCCGCTCGCGCCGCTCGTGCTCGCGATCGTGCTCGGCGACGCGGCCGAGTCCTCGTTCCGCCAGGCGATGCTGATGTCGCAGGGCGACCTCTCGATCCTGTTCTCGAAGAAGCTGGTCGGCTTCATGACCACGCTCGCGCTGATGCTGCTCTTCTGGCCGCTGATCTCCTGGATGGTGGGGAAGATGCGCGGCAACCTACGCCGGTAGGGACCGCAGGTAGCGCTCGCGCGAGCCCTTCGCCATCGCGCCGCGCTCCTCGAGGTGCACCACGCAGCGTAGCGCCAGGTCGTAGGACTGGTAGCAATGGTGCGCGATCAGCGCGAGGTGCTTGAGCTGCTCGTCATCGAGCCGCTCGGGCCGCGAGAAATCGCGCACGTAGACGAGGTCGGCCTCGAGCAGCTGGTTGAGCGCCTGCCGCGGGTTGCCGCCGGCGACGTAAGGCGCGATCGGCCACAGCTTGACCGCGGCCGTGGTGTGCGGAACGAACCCCTGGGCGCGTAGCTCGACGTCCACCTCGCCGAGCGCCGGCTGGTTCTCGTAGAGGGTGACGAACGACACCTCGGTCTGGATCGCCACCGCGCGCGCGAGCTTCCCGCGAGCGCCGCGGAACACCGCGAGCTCGGCGCCCTGGACGTCGATCTTGAGGAAGTCGAGATGCCGGATCTCGGCCACGTCGTCGAGGCGCCGCGTCTGCACCGGCAGCCGGGACTTGACCTCGCCGAACTGCGGAAACCCGTTGAAGAGCGCGAGTGCGCGCGCGTCGGGCTCGAACAGGCTGCTCATGCCGGGGGCGGCGCAGATTCTCAGCGTGGCCGCCGCGCCGTCGCCGATGGCATAGGGAAAGTAGCTCTCGTTGGGCCCTTTGCGGCGCAGGAGCTCCGCGAGCGCCGCTTCCTGCGGCTCGAAGCCCGTGACGCGGCACAAGCCGCCGCGGAGCAGCGGCAGGTAGGGCGGGTCGCCGTCGATCGGGTTGGCGCCGATGTCGACCACCTCGGTCAGCCGCCCGGGCGCGAGCAGCTCGCCCAGCATCAGCCGAGCTTCTGCTTCAGCCGGGAAAGCGTCTCCGGCGTGAGGTTCAGGTAGGCGGCGAGCTCCTTCTTGGGGATGCGGCCCGCCAGCTCGGGGTGCTTGCGCTGGAAGCGCGAAAGCCGCCCGGGCGCATCGAGCAAGTGCAGCGTGATGGTGTGCGCCATCACCTCGGACATGAGGCGCATCACCTCGTACTCGAAGCGCGACTTCAGATCGGTATTTCTTTCCAGAAATTCCGCCCACAGTGGCATCGGGAGCTCGGCGATGCGCACCTTGGTCACGGCGACGATCGAGTAGGGCACCGGGGTGCGCAGCCGCCACGCGGCGTAGGAAGTGTCCATCTCGCCCTCGGCGGCGAAGCGCAGGATCATCTCGCGCCCCTGCGGATTGGACACCACGCGCTTGAGCATTCCCTCCAGGATGAAGAACTGCTCCATCTCCTCGTCGCCCTGGCGCACCAGCGGGTCGCCCTTGCGGTAGTCGCCGACCGCGAGCAGGGGCTCGAGGTCGCTCCACTGCGCCGGGCTCAGGCCTTGCAGGAGCTGGTTCTGGCGCAGCTGCAGGCGGATGCTGTTGCGCTGGGGGTGGGTGGCGAGCGATGTCATGATTTAGGCGCGGGTTCTTGCGCTCCGGTTTAGGCGCGGGTTCTTGCGCTCCGGTTTAGGCGCGGGTTCTTGCGCTCCCGACCATCGGATTCTAGAGGCTTGACTTCAGTCAAGGCTGGGCCGAGGGCGCGATTCTTACCATATCGGTTCCCCTCAGGAGGTATTCATGGGCACCGCCGAACCTCACGTCGCCACGGCCAGCCAAGCACAATTGATCGACGGTTTTCAGCTGGTCATCGATGCCCTCAAGCTGAACGGCCTCGATACGATCTACGGGCTGCCCGGCATCCCGATCACCGACCTGACCCGCCGCGCGCAGGCCGCCGGCCTGCGCGTGCTCTCGTTCCGCCACGAGCAGAACGCCGGCTATGCCGCGTCGATCGCCGGGTTCCTCACGCAGAAGCCGGGCATCTGCCTCACGGTCTCCGCGCCCGGCTTCCTGAACGGCCTCAACGCGCTCGCCCACGCCACGGTCAACTGCTTCCCGATGATCCTGATCAGCGGCTCGAGCGAGCGCGAAATCGTCGACCTGCAGCAGGGCGACTACGAGGAGATGGACCAGCTCGCCATCGCCAAGCCGGTCGCCAAGGCCGCGTTCCGGGTGCTGCACGCCGAGGACATCGGCGTCGGCATCGCGCGCGCCATCCGGGCCGCGGTGTCCGGCCGCCCGGGCGGGGTCTACCTCGACCTGCCGGCCAAGCTCTTCGCGCAGAGCATCGACGCGGCCGCGGGGAAGAATTCGCTGATCAAGGTGGTCGACCCCGCGCCGAAGCAGATTCCCGCCCCGGATGCGGTCAAGCGCGCGCTTGATCTGCTTCGTTCCGCCAAGAAACCGCTGATCATCCTCGGCAAGGGCGCCGCCTACGCACAGGTGGATTCCGAAATTCGTTCCTTGATTGAAAAGACCGGGATTCCCTATCTGCCGATGTCGATGGCGAAGGGCCTGCTGCCCGACACGCACGAGCAGTGCGCTTCCGCCGCGCGCTCCTTCGTGCTGCCCGGCGCCGACGTGGTGATGCTGATCGGCGCGCGCCTCAACTGGCTGCTATCGCACGGCAAGGGCAAAACCTGGGGCGGCAAGGGCCACAAGGACTGGGGCGGCCAGAAATTCATCCAAGTGGACATTTCGCCGCAGGAGGCCGACAGCAACGTGCGCATCGACGCGCCGGTGGTGGGCGATATCGGCTCCTGTATTTCTTCTTTCTTACCTGAGATCAAATCCAGTTGGGCTAAACCGCCGGCCGAGTGGCTGAACGCGATCCACGAGAAGAAGACCACCAACGTCGCCAAGATGTCCGAGACGCTGGCGAAGAACCCCTCGCCGATGAATTTCCACAGCGCGCTGAACGTGGTGCGCGACATCGTCAAGGCGAACCCGGACGCGATGCTCGTCAACGAGGGCGCCAACGCGCTCGACTTCACGCGCAGCATCGTCGACATGTACAAGCCACGCAAGCGCATCGACGTCGGCACCTGGGGGATCATGGGCGTGGGCATGGGCTACTGCGTCGCCGCGGCCGCCGTTACCCAGGGGCAGGTGATCGCCATCGAGGGCGACAGCGCCTTCGGCTTTTCCGGCATGGAAGTGGAGACGATCTGCCGCTACAACATGCCGGTGTGCATCGTGATCATGAACAACAACGGCGTCTACAAGGGCACCGACGTCGATCCCAACGGCCGCGATCCCGCGCCCACCGTGTTCGTGAAGAACGCGCGCTACGACAAGCTGATGGAAGCCTTTGGCGGCGTGGGCGTGAACGCCACTACGCCGGCGGAGCTGCGCAAGGCGATGGAAGACGCGATCCGCTCGAAGAAGCCCACGCTCATCAATGCAGTGATCGACGAAACGGCCGGCACCGAAAGCGGCCGTATTACTAGTCTCAATCCAACTGCAGGGAAGAAAAAGTAATGGAAGCGCTAAAAGGGGTTCGCATCCTGGACATGACCCACGTCCAGGCCGGTCCGACTTGCTCGCAACTGCTCGCCTGGCTGGGCGCGGACGTCATCAAGTTCGAGAACCCGCAGGGCGACGCGACGCGCGGCCAGCTGCGCGACGTGCCGAACGCCGACTCGCTCTACTTCACGATGCTCAACTGCAACAAGCGCTCGATCACGGTCAACATGAAGACCGAGGAGGGCAAGCAGGTGTTCGTCGACCTGGTGAAGAAGTGCCACATGATCATGGAGAACTTCGGCCCGGGCGTGCTCGACCGCTTCGGCTTCCCGTGGGAGAAAATTCGTGAACTGAACCCGACGATCGTGATGGGTTCGATCAAGGGCTTCGGCTCGAGCGGGCCGTATTCCGACTTCAAGGCCTACGAGAACGTGGCGCAGGCGATGGGCGGGGCGATGAGCACCACCGGCGTGCCCGACGGCCCGCCCTTCGTCACCGGTGCGCAGATCGGCGACACGGGCACCGGGCTGCACCTCGCCATCGGCCTGCTCGCCGCGCTGCGCCAGGCCGACCGCACCGGCAAGGGGCAATACGTCGAGGTGGCGATGATGGACGGCGTGATGAACCTGTGCCGCGTGAAGTTTCGGGATCATCAGAGGCTCACTCGGCAAAACCTCAGCGAGTATTCGGTAGCCACCCGTCAGGGCATGGGCGCAGTGCCCCGCGCCGGCAACGACTCCGGCGGCGGCCAGCTCGGCAACGCCATCCACTGCAAGCCGCACGGGCCGAACGACTGGCTCTACGTGGTGGTGCAGGAGGCGGTGTGGGAAGACCTGGCCAAGCTCGTCGGCGGCGAAGCGCTGGTGAACGACCCGCGATTCTCGAAAATTTCCGAAAGAAGGAAGAATCAGAACGAGATGTGGCGCCTGATCACGCAGTTCGCAGCCAACTACACCAAGCGCGAGTTCATGGCGATCCTCAACCCGATCGACGTGCCCTGCGGCCCGATCATGTCGACCGACGACCTGGCGAACGACGAGCACGTGCGCGGCCGCGACATGTGGGTCGAGCTCGACCACCCGCAGCGCGGCAAGTGGTGGAACGTCGGCATGCCGATCAAGCTTTCCGAATCGCCGGCGAAGATCGAGCGCTCGCCGACGCTCGGCGAGCACACCGACGAGATCCTGCAGCAGGTCCTCGGCTACGAAAAAGACAAGATCGCCAAGCTGAAGAGCGCCGGCGCGTTCTCGGCGCCGCCGAAGAAAGCGGCTTGATGAAAATCGCGATCGTCGGGCAGCAGGACTTCGGCAAGAGCGTGCTGGAAGCGTTCCTCGCGCGCAAGGACGAGGTGGCCGGCGTGTTCTGCGCGCCGGAGAAGCCGGGGGCGAGGCCCGACGCGCTCAAGGTGGCGGCGCAGGAGAAGGGGGTCAAGGTTTTTCAGTTCGCCTCGCTGAAGAGTGCCGAGGCGAAGAAAGCGCTGAAGGACCTGAACGTCGATCTCGGCATCATGGCGTTCGTGCTGCAGTTCGCGCCGCAGGACTTCGTCAATATCCCCAAGCGCGGCACGATCCAGTACCACCCTTCGCTCCTCCCCAAGTACCGCGGGCCGTCGTCGATCAACTGGCCGATCATCCGCGGCGACAGCAAGACTGGTTTGACGATCTTCCGGCCGACCGACGGCCTCGACGAAGGTCCGGTGGTGCTGCAGAAGGAAACCCCGATCAGCCCCGACGACACGCTCGGCACGGTGTACTTCGATCGCCTGTTCCCGATGGGCGTGAAGGCGATGCTCGAGGCCGCGGATCTGGTCCTCGCGGGCAAGCACAAGGAGGTGGTGCAGGACGAGTCCCAGGCTACCTACGAGGGCTGGTGCCGCAAGGCCGAGGCGCGCATCAACTGGGCGAACCACGTCGACTTCGTCTACAACCTGGTGCGCGGGTGCAATCCGGCGCCGGGTGCGTGGTCCACCCTCGAGGGAAAGGAATTGCAGGTGTTCGACGCGCGCAAGCACCCGGTGCGTACCTTCGGCGCGGTGAGGGGCAAGATTGGCGAGGTGGTCGAGGTCGGCGACAAGTCCTTCCAGGTGACCGCGCAGGGCGGGCGCATCGAGGTGCTGCGCGCGAAGCTCGGCGACGGCAAGAAAGTGGCTGCGGCGGAACTCGTTTCCGCCGGGGCGATCAAGGCAGGCACGATCCTCAGCTAAATCGTTGACTCATCTCGCTTTGGGCTGCAACAATGCGCCTCGCGGATAAGCGGGGAGGGCGCTTTTGAAGTTCCGTTTGGCGAAAAAAAGCGGGTCGTAGCGAGCATGGATCTCAGCCAGAACCTCGAGATCGCGACGTGCACCGATCCGGGGATGGTGCGCTCACACAACGAAGACTCGATCGCCGCCGATACCGGGAACGGCCTGGTGGTGCTCGCCGACGGCATGGGCGGCTACAACGCCGGCGAAGTGGCGAGCGGCATGGCGACCACGGTGATCGTCAGCGAGATGCGCCAGATCCTCGCCAGCACCAAGCCCTACGACGTCGACAGCCGCACCAGCGAGGAAATCGCCGCGCGCCTGGTGCGCGAGCAGGTGCTCAAGGCGAACAGCTCGATCTACCAGGCCGCGCAGAGCCAGCCGCAATACGCCGGCATGGGCACGACGCTCGTGGTCTGCCTTTACTACGACAACCGGATGCTGGTAGCGCACCTCGGCGACTCGCGGCTGTACATGCTGCGCGACGGCAAGTTCACCCAGGTCACGCGCGACCACTCGCTGCTGCAGGAGCAGATCGATTCCGGAATCATCACCCCAGAGCAGGCGAAGAAGGCGCAGCACAAGAACCTGGTGACGAAGGCGCTCGGCATCGACCCGACGGTCGAGCCCGAGATCCACGAGTACACCACCAGAGCGGGAGACATCTACCTGCTCTGCTCGGATGGCTTGTGCGACATGGTCGAGGACGAAGACATCGGCATGACGCTGCAGACCCTCGGCGGCAACCTCAAGCTCGCCGCGCAGCAGCTGGTGCAGATGGCCAACGACAACGGGGGGCGGGATAACGTTTCGGTTATACTGGTCCGCGTCCTACGGGAGTACCCCGGCCGGCGCGGCGTCATGGGCAAGGTTTTCGGCTGGCTAAAATAAGCTCCCTCAGGGACCCGCTATGGCGAAACTGATACTCAGCATGGATGGCCTGGTGCTCAAGGAGATCCCCTTGACGAAGGAGCGCACCACCATCGGCCGCAAGCCGCACAACGACATCCAGATCGACAACCTCGCGGTGAGCGGCGAGCACGCGGTGATCGTCACCATCCTCAACGACTCGTTCCTCGAAGACCTCGGCAGCACCAACGGCACCGTCGTGAACGGGAACCCGATCAAGAAGCACTTCCTGCAGAACAACGACGTCGTCGAGCTCGGCAAGTACAAGCTCAAGTTCATCGGCGAGTCGGCGCCCGCGACTACGGGTGGCGGCGAGAAGGCCGATTTCGAGAAGACCATGGTGCTGCGCCCTTCGCAGATGAAGGCGGCCGCCGACCAGGCCAGAGCCCCATCTGCCGCACCGGGCGGCGGCGCACAGGCGGCAGTCGCTCAGCGCGCGCCGGCGGCGCAGCAGGTGGTGGCGACCGCCACGGCCGCCGGCATCGCCGACAAGGAAGCGGTAAAGCCGGCTCCGATTCCCCCGCCGGCAGCGGCTCCCGCGGCAGCACCGGCGGCAGCGGCAGCGCCCGCAGCGGCGCCCGCGCCAGCGGCTGCCCCTGCGGCCGCGCCCAAGCCCGGCCAGCCCCTGGGGGCGATCCAGTTGCTCTCGGGCGCAAACGCCGGCAAGGAGCTCGAGCTCACCAAGCCGCTCACCACGCTTGGCAAGCCGGGCGTGCAGGTCGCGGTGCTCACGCGGCGCCCGCAAGGCTATTTCATCACCCACGTCGAAGGCGCCGCCCGTCCGATGGTCAACGGCCAGGCGATCGGCGCCGCGCCCCACGCGCTCAAGGATCACGACGTCATCGAGCTCGCGGGCGTGAAGATGGAATTCTTCATGAAGGTCTAAAGGCAGGTCCAGGTCCTGAGGATCGCGCTCGGTCTCGCGATCACGCTTCTCCTGATCGGTCACGCGCTGCAGTGGTATCCCACCGCGGACGGCCGGCTGCGCTTCGTCACCCAGCTCGAGCACATCCTGTACGACACGCGCCTGCGCATGACCATGCCGCGCGGGCGCGACGAGCGCATCGTCATTCTGGACATCGACGAGAAGAGCCTCGGCGAGGTCGGGCGCTGGCCGTGGAGCCGCAACTTGATGGCCGAGCTCACGGCGAAGCTCTTCGACCGCTACGGCGTCGCGCTGGTGGGCTTCGACGTGGTATGGGCCGAGCGCGACCCGAGCTCGGGAATCGACGTGCTGGATGGCCTTGCCCGCGGGGCGTTGCAGGGAAACCGCGAGTTTCAAAGGTCCTATTCCCGCCTGCGCGAAGGCCTCGACTTCGACGCGACCTTCGCCGCGAGCCTGAAAGACCGGCCGGTCGTGCTCGGCTACTACTTCAACATCGAGGACCGGGCGGTGAGGGTGAACGCGCTTCCCGAGCCGACCCTGCCGCGCGGCACGTTTGCCGGGCGCAACGTCGCGCTCTTCGGCTGGCGCGGCTATACCGGCAACCTGCCGATCTATCTGCAGAACGCGGCCGGCGCCGGGCACTTCAACCCGTTGCCCGACTTCGACGGCGTCTCGCGCCGCGTGCCGATGCTGATCGAGTTCGACGGCGCGTACTACGAGGCGCTGTCGCTCGCCCTGGTGCGCGCCTGGATGGCCCTGAGCACCGGGCAGGCGGTGCGCGTGGCGCCGGGCTATCCCGAGGAGCGGCCGAACGACCTGGAGTGGCTCGATGTCGGCGGCGTCGCGATCCCCGTGGACGAGAATGCGGCGGCGCTTATCCCGTATCGCGGCGAGAAAGCGAGCTTCCCCTACTTCTCGCTCGTCGACGTGCTGCGCGAGCGGGTCGCGCCCGAGCGGCTGAAGGGCAAGATCGCGCTCGTCGGCACCACCGCGCCGGCGCTGCAGGATCTGCGCTCGACTCCGGTCGGCGGCGCATTTCCCGGCGTCGAGATCCACGCCAACCTGATCGCCGGCATTCTCGACCGCGAGCTCAAGCGCCGCCCCTGGTACACCGCAGGCGCCGAGGTCGTGCTCCTCGTCGTCGGGGGCCTGGTGCTGTCGCTGCTGATTCCGCGGCTGTCGGCGCTGTGGGCGACCTTCGCCACCGCCGCCGGCATGGGGCTGATCGTCGCCTTCAACGTGGCCGCGTGGAGCGCCGGCGGGCTGGTCCTGCCGCTCGCCTCGTCGCTGCTCGTCGCCGGGGCGATCTACACCATGAACATGGCGTACGGCTACTTCGTCGAGTCGCGCTCCAAACGCCGGCTCGCCGGGCGCTTCGGCGAGTACGTGCCGCCGGAGCTGGTCGATCGCATGGCGCGCGACCCCGAGCGCTACACGATGGAGCCGAAGAACGCCGAGCTGACGATTCTCTTCTGCGACGTGCGCGGTTTTACCGGCATCTCCGAATCGCTCGACCCCGAGGCGCTGCGCGAGTACATCAACGAATACCTGAGCGAGATGAGCGCGATTATCCGCGACCGCCACCGCGGCACGCTCGACAAGTACATCGGCGACGCGATCATGGCGTTCTGGGGCGCGCCGGTGGACGACCCGCAGCACGCCCGCCACGCGGTGCTCGCGGCGCTCGAGATGCAGCGCCAGTGCGGCGCGCTGAACGCGCGCCTGGCCGCGCGCGGCTGGCCGCGGCTCGAGATCGGCATCGGCGTCAATTCCGGCACGGTCCGCGTCGGCGACATGGGCTCGCGCGTGCGCCGCGCCTATACCGCCATGGGGGACGCGGTGAACGTTGCCTCGCGCCTGGAGAGCCGGACAAAAAATTACGCCGTCGGCATCCTGGTGGGGGAGGCCACGCGCAGCCGGGTCAAAGATGTGGTATTCAGGGAAATCGACCGCGTCCGGGTCAAGGGCAAAGACGAGGCTATTACCGTCTATGAGCCTGTCGGAGAAAGGCCGGAGGAAGAACTGCGCGAGGAGTTGCAGTCGTGGCAGGAGGCCCTGCGCGCCTACCGCGCCCGGGAGTGGGACGCCGCGGAGGCGAGCCTCTTGAGCCTGCAACGCGCCAACCCGGACCGCGGCCTGTACGCGGCGTACCTGACAAAGATACAAGACCTGCGCCGCCGGGCGCTGCCGCCGGACTGGGACGGCGTCACGGCGTTCGACGAAAAATAGGAGAGGCCCGGCGCATGCGTTTACGCGTGCTCGGCTGCTCTGGGGGAATCGGCGGGCGCCACCTGCGCACCACCTCGTTTCTGCTCGACGGCGACATCCTGATCGACGCCGGCACCGGGGTCGGCGACCTGACCCTGGCGGAGCTGTCGCAGATCGACCACATCTTCATCACGCATTCGCACCTCGACCACGTCACCTCGATCCCGTTCCTCGTCGACACCGTCGGCGGCATGCGCTCCAGGCCGCTCAACGTGTACGCGACGAGCGCCACCATCGAGATCCTCAAGAACCACCTCTTCAACTGGGCGATCTGGCCCGACTTCACCGAGATTCCCACCCCGGAGGCGCCGTTCATGCGCTACCGCGAGATCGAGGTCGGGAGCACGGTCACGCTCTCGGGACGCAGCATCACGCCGATCCCCGCGCGCCATACCGTGCCGGCGGTCGGCTACCACCTCGACAGCGGCGCCGCGAGCCTGGTGTTCACCGGCGACACCGGCCAGAACGACGCGCTGTGGCGCGTCGTCAACCGGATCGCGAACCTGAAGTTCCTCATTATCGAAACCGCGTTCTCCAACAAGGAGCGCCAGCTCGCCGAGATCTCGCGCCACCTCTGCCCGGCGACGCTCGCCGAGGAGCTCGCCAAGCTCGAGCGCAACCCCGAGATCTACATCACGCACCTGAAGCCCGGCGAGATCGAGCCGACCATGCTCGAGATCGAGGAATGCGCCGGCGCCTTCCGGCCGCGCATGCTGCAGAACAACCTCGTGCTGGAGTTCTGAGCATCGAGCATGGAGAGTCCGCTCAGGGCTACAGGTGAGCAGCTTTCCCGCCTGGCGCCCCTCGCGGGGCTCTCGCCCGAGCGCCTCGCCGAGCTCGCCCAGGCGACGCTGATCGAGCGCGTCGTGCGCGGCGCCGATCCGCTCGCCGGGCGCACCGAGGGCGAGCAGTCGGTGTTCCTGCTCGCGGGCGAGATCCTTCTGCGCTTCCAGGGCGGCGGCACGCTGGTGGTGGTCGGCGGCAGCGAGGAGACGCGCCAGGCGCTCAACCGGCGCAAGGAGCGCATCGCGCGCGCCCGGGCCATCACCGACGTCGATCTCCTGGTGGTCGACGACGAGCTGCTCGACATCCTGGCCACCTGGGACCAGGTCGCGGCCGCGCGCGGCCGCGACGTGATTGCGAGCGGCCCGTTCCCGCTCTCCAGCCTGCGCGCCGGCGTGTTCGCCCCGCTGCCCACGGCGCGCATCGACGAGCTGCTGCGATGCTTCGAGCGCGTCAAGACCGCACGCGGCGAGACCGTGATCCGCGAAGGCGACGAAGGCGACTACTACTACGTCATCGAGTCCGGACGCTTCCAGGTCGGACGCCTGGTCGGCGGCGCGGAGGTCGTGCTCGCCGAGCTCAAGAGCGGCGACGGGTTCGGCGAGGAAGCGCTGGTCTCGGAGGCGAAGCGCAACGCGACCGTCACCGCGCTCACCGACGGCCAGCTTTTGCGCCTCAACCGCGCGCACTTCAACGAGCTCTTGCGCGAGCCGCTTCTGCGGCGCATCGACCATGCCGAGGCGTCCGAAAAAGTGCGCCGCGGCGCGCTCTGGCTCGACGTGCGCTACCCCTCCGAATACCAGTACGACAAGCTGCCCGGGGCGATCAATGTCCCGCTGGCGGAAGTCCGCAACATGTTCGCTGTGCTAGATCGCACAAAAGAGTACGTCGCGTACTGCCAGAGCGGCCGCCGCAGCGCGGCAGCGGCATTTTTGTTCGCTCAGCGCGGCTTCAAGGTGTGGTTGCTGGAAGGAGGGTTAAAAGCTGTGCTGGAAAAGCCGGAAATTCGTTGAAAATCAGGGATCCTAGGCTTATCATTTAAGGTCAAGCTATAAGCAGGGGCAGGGGAGGTCGCAAATGAGCGCAGTCCTGAGCCAGCACGCGCCGGCGCAGTCAGACGTCGGCGCGCGTCTCGCGTTCCAGAAGCAGCTGCAGGCGGTCACCAACAAGATCCACGCCACCAACAACATCGACGAGATCATGTTGGAGGTGAGCGCGGACGTGTGCGCGCTCTTCAATGCCGACCGGCTCACCATCTACTCGGTGGGGGAGGACAAGCAGTCCATCGTGTCGAAGGTGAAGACCGGCCTCAACTCGTTCAAGGACCTGAAGCTGCCGATCGCCGAGCACTCCATCGCCGGCTACGTCGCCCTCGCCAAGAAAACCGCCAACATCAAGGACGTGTACGACGAGAACGAGCTGCGCTCGCTCAACGCCAACCTGCGCTTCCTGCAGGAAGTCGACAAGCGCACCGGCTACCGCACCAAGCAGATGCTGGTCGCGCCCATCCTGGAAGCCGGCTCGAACGAGCTGATCGGCGTGATCCAGATCATCAACAACAAGGCGGGGGTGCCGTTCGGCTCGCTGACCGAGGAAGGCGTCGGCGAGCTCTCGCAGACGCTCGCCATTGCGTTCAAGCAGCGCCAGAAGCCCCAGGTCGCCAAGACCAAGTACGACTACCTGATCGCCGACGCCGTGCTCTCGGCCGGTGAGTTCGAGCTCGCGGCGCGCCAGGCGAGGAAGAAGGCGGTCGACGTCGAGCAGGTGCTGACCGACGAATTTCAGGTGAAGATACCCGCCATCGGCGCGGCGCTCTCCAAGTTCTTCGGCGTGCCCTACGAGCCGTTCAAGTCCGACCGGGTCAAGCCCGCCGACCTGCTGAAAAACCTGAAGCGCGAGTACGTCGAGGCGAACCAGTGGGTGCCGATCGACGAAAGCAAGGACGGCCTCGCGGTGCTGTGCCTCGACCCCGAGCGCATCCGTTCCTCGCGCATCGCCTCCAACGTGTTCCCGAAGGCGCGCATCAACTACAAGGTCGCGACGCAGAAGGACTTCAGGGAGACGGTGAACCAGTTCTACGGCTCCGAGGGCGGCGGCGGCGCCGACCTGGGCAACGTCGAGGACCTGCTTGGCGCCATGGGCGACGAGTCCGCGACCGATGTGCTCGACGCCGGGGCCGCCGACGAGGCCTCGGCGGCGGCCGACAACGAGCTCGTGAAGCTCGTGAACAAAGTGATCATCGACGCCTACAACCAGGGCGCCTCGGACATCCACATCGAGCCTTATCCGGGCAAGGCCAAGACCGAAATTCGGCTGCGCAAGGACGGTTCGCTCGGCGCCTACATCGAGGTGCCCGCGAGCTACCGCGCGGCGATCGTGGCGCGCATCAAGATCATGTGCGACCTGGACATCTCGGAAAAGAGGAAGCCGCAGGACGGCAAGATCAAGTTCAAGAAGTTCGGCCCGCTCGACATCGAGCTGCGGGTCGCGACGATCCCGACCCAGGGCGGGGTCGAGGACATCGTGATGCGGATTCTCGCCGCCGGCGAGCCGATCCCGCTGGAGAAGATGGGCTTCACCGACCGGAACCTGGAGCAGTTGAAGAACACGGTCACCAAGCCCTATGGCCTGTTCTTCTGCTGCGGCCCGACCGGCTCGGGCAAGACCACCACGCTCCATTCGGTGCTCAAGTTCCTCAATACCCCCGACACCAAGATCTGGACCGCCGAGGACCCGGTCGAAATCACCCAGAAAGGCCTGCGCCAGGTGCAGGTGAACAAGAAGGCGGGCCTCGACTTCGCCGTGATCATGAAGGCGTTCCTGCGCGCAGACCCGGACATCATCATGGTCGGCGAGATGCGCGACAAGGAGACCACCGGCACCGGCATCGAGGCGTCGCTCACCGGCCACCTGGTGTTCGCCACGCTGCACACCAACTCGGCGCCGGAATCGATCACGCGCCTGCTCGACATGGGCATGGACCCGTTCAACTTTTCCGACGCGCTGCTCGGCATCCTGGCGCAGCGCCTGGCGAAGCGCCTGTGCAGCTGCAAGCAGACCTACACCCCGGAGTCCGCCGAGCTCACCGCGTTCCTGCGCGAGTACTGCGAGGAGCTGATGGCCACGTCCCGCTTCAAGGCGGACCCGAAGGGCGCCATGGAGGCGGTGTACAAGACCTGGATTCAGGCCTACGGCAGCGACAAGGGCCAGCTTACCTTCTACAAGCCGGTCGGCTGCGACAAGTGCGGTGGCTCGGGCTTCAAGGGGCGCTGCGGCCTGCACGAGCTCCTGGTCGCGAGCGACCGGCTGAAGAAGGCGATCCAGGAGCATGCGCGCGTTGCCGAGATGCTCGCCATCTGCCTGGAGGAGGGGATGCGCACGCTCAAGCAGGACGGCATGGAGAAATGCCTGATGGGCGTTACGCACATGAAGGAAGTGCGCGCCGTTTGCGTCAAGTGAGCAAGCGCGACATCGGCGCAGCGAGCATCATCGACACCACGGCGGGCCTGCGCTTCGCTCCGCCGGCGTCGGCGAGCCCGTCGGAGGACCTCGGCCAGCGCCTCGAGCAGCTCAACCTGATCGGCGCGTCGCTCTCGGCCGAGCGCGACACCGACCGGCTGCTCGAGGGGATCCTCACCGCGGCCAAGTCGATTACCCGCGCCGACGGCGGCACGCTCTACCGCGTGACCGACGAGCGCACCCTGCGCTTCGAGATCGTGCGCACCAGCTCGCTCAAGTACTACCTCGGCGGCACCAGCGGCAACCCGGTGCCGTTCTACCCGATCCAGCTGTACAAGGACGGCGCGCCCAACCACAGCATGGTCGCGGCGTACGCCGCGCTCACCGGCAAGACGGTGAACATCGCCGACGCCTACACCGCCGAGGGCTTCGACTTCTCGGGCACGCGCGCCTTCGACGCGAAGACCGGGTATCGCTCGAAATCGTTCCTCACGGTGCCGATGCGCAACCACGAGTACGAGACCATCGGCGTGCTGCAGCTGATCAACGCGCACGACCCGCGCAGCGGCGAGATCGTGGCGTTTTCCGCCTCGGACCAGCGCCTCGCCGAGTCGCTCGCCTCGCAGGCGGCAATCGCGCTCACCAACCGCATGCTGATCAGCCAGCTCGAGCAGCTGTTCGAGTCATTCATCAACCTGATCAACTCGGCGATCGACGAGAAGTCGCCCTATACCGGCGGCCACTGCCAGCGCGTGCCGCAGCTCACGATGATGCTCGCCGAGGCGGTGAACGAGACGCGCGACGGTCCGCTCTCGGACTTCAACATGACCGAGAAAGACCGCTACGAGCTGAAGATCGCTGGGCTGCTGCACGATTGCGGCAAGGTGACCACGCCGGTGCACGTGGTCGACAAGGCGACCAAGCTCGAAACGATCTACGACCGCATCCACCTGATCGACACGCGCTTCGAGATCCTGAAGAGAGACCTGGAGATCGAGGCATTGCGGGGCGGCCTCGAGCCGCAGAACCTGCGCCGGCGCCTGCGCGAGCTGGAGGACGACCGCCGCTTCCTGCACGCCTGCAACATCGGCGGCGAGCGCATGCGCGACGAGGACGTCGAGCGCGTGCGCCGCATCGCGGCCTACCGCTGGCGCGACGCCGCGGGGCACGAGGCGAATTTCCTGTCCGAGGACGAGGTCAAGAACCTCACGATCCGCGCGGGCACGCTGACCGAGGACGAGCGCAAGATCATCAACCACCACATCGTCGCCACCATCAAGATGCTCGAGGCGCTGCCGTGGCCGAAGCACCTGACCAACGTCCCCGAGTACGCGGGCGGCCACCACGAGCGCATGGACGGCAAGGGCTATCCCCGCGGGCTAAAGCGCGAGCAGATGTCGGTGCAGGCGCGCTGCATGGGAATCGCCGACATCTTCGAGGCCCTTACCGCGCACGACCGCCCGTACAAGAAAGGCAAGACGCTCTCGGAATCGCTCGAGATCCTCGGCCGCATGAAGCTCAACCATCACATCGATCCTGATCTGTTCGACATCTTCGTGCGCCGCAAGGTCTACCGGCGCTACGCCGAGATGTTCCTCGACCCGGAGCAGATCGACGAGGTCGATGAGTCGCGCATCCCCGGCTACAAGCCTTAGGCACATCGCAAGCTTGCGCCCCCTGCTGCGCTCCCGATGCAGCTAGGCGCCACCGTTCGCCCGCTGATCCTGCTGCCGGCGGCGTTCGTCCTGTTCACCGTCTCGGGCTTCGCCGGCCTGATCTACGAGTCGATCTGGAGCCACTACCTGAAGCTCTTCCTCGGCCACGCCGCCTACGCCCAGACGCTGGTGCTCGCGATCTTCATGGGCGGCATGGCGCTCGGCGCCTGGGGGGCGAGCCGCATCTCGGCGCGCTGGCGCGACCTGCTGCTCGCCTACGCGGTCATCGAGGCGCTGATCGGTCTGATCTCGCTCGTGTTCCACTCGGTGTTCGTCGCCGCCACCGCGTTCGCCTTCGAAGCCGTGATTCCTGCGCTCGGCTCCCCCGCCGCGGTGCACGCCCTTAAATGGACCCTGGCCGCGGCGCTCATCCTGCCGCAATCGGTGCTGCTCGGCATGACGTTTCCCCTGATGACCGGCGGCGTGCTGCGCCTTCGGCCCGAGCGCGCGGGATATGCAATCGCGATGCTCTACTTCACCAACAGCCTGGGCGCCGGCGTGGGCGTGCTCGCGAGCGGGTTCTACTTCATCGAGCTCGCCGGCCTGCCCGGCACGCTCACCATCGCGGGCGTGCTGAACCTCGCGGTCGCCGCCGGGGTCATGTTTCTGCCGCGCCGAACCGACACCGCGCCGGTGCCCTCCGTGGCGGCGAAAAACGAGCCCGTCCCCATGGGCCGCCTGCTGCTCGCGGTCGCGGCGCTGACCGGCATGTCATCGTTCATGTACGAGATCGGCTGGATCCGCATGCTTGCGCTGGTCCTCGGGACCTCGACGCATGCCTTCGAGCTGATGCTGTCGGCCTTCATCCTGGGCCTTGCCTTCGGCGGCCTGTGGGTGCGGCGCAGGATCGATGCGGCCAGGGACACGCTGCGCCTGCTGGGCCTGGTGCAGGTCGCGATGGGGATCGCCGCGCTCGCGACGCTGCCGGTCTACGTGGCGAGCTTCGAGTTCATGCAGCTCACGATGCAATCGCTTGCCCGCACCCCGGGGGGGTACCTCGCTTTCAACGCGGTGAGCCATGGCATCTGCCTCGCCGTGATGTTCCCGGCCGCGTTCTGCGCCGGCATGACGCTGCCGCTCCTCACCGCCTCCCTGATGCGGGCCGGCGCGGGCGAGCGCGCGATCGGCCAGGTGTACGCCGCGAATACCGCCGGCGCGATCGCCGGCGTGGTCGCCGCGGTGCACCTCGGGCTTCCGTTGCTGGGGCTGAAGGGGCTCATCATCGCGGGCGCGGCCATCGACCTCGCCCTCGGAGTGGTGCTGCTGGGGGTCGGCCGCCGGCCCTATGCCGCGGCGGCGGTGTCGGCGGCCGCCGTGTGCTTCGCGATCATCGGCGTGCGGCTCGATCCCCTGCACATGGCCTCGGGCGTGTACCGCTCCAATGTACTGATGCGCCAAGGCGGTGGGGAAGAAGTGAGGCTGCACCTCGACGGGAAGACCGCGAGCGTGAGCGTCACCGGGGGGAAGGAGCTGATCGCGCTGCGCACCAACGGCAAGTCCGAAGGCGCCATCCGGGTGGACGGCGCCGGCGTGACGCACGACGAGATCACCATGACGCTGACCGGCGCGCTGCCCTTCTTTCTCCTGCCGGAGGCGCGCCGCATCGCGAACATCGGCTTCGGCACCGGGCTCACCACCCACGTCATGCTCGGCTCCGACCGCGTCGAGTCGGTGGATACCATCGAGATCGAGCCGGCGGTGGTCACGGCGGCGGCAGCGCTGCGCCCGTTCAACGCGCGCGCGTTCGACGACCCGCGCAGCCGGCTGCATTTCGAGGACGCGAAGACCTATTTCTCGGCGCGCGGGGAACGCTACGACGTGATCGTTTCGGAGCCCTCCAACCCCTGGGTGAGCGGCGTCGCGAGCCTGTTCTCGTCGGAGTTCTACCGCGATGTGCGCCGGCACCTGCGCGACGGCGGCCTGCTGGTGCAATGGGTGAACGTCTACGAGCTCTCGCCCGTGCTGCTCGCCAGCATCATCGCGGCGCTCGATGCCCACTTCTCCGACTACGAGATCTGGATGCCCAACGGGGGTGACCTGCTGGTGGTCGCCGTCCACAAAGGCTCGCTGCGCGCCCCCGACGCGCGCGCGTTCGACAGCCCGCGCCTGCGCGCCGATCTCGAGCGTTTCGGGATCCGCAGCCTGGACGATCTGCTGCTCCACCGCGTCGCCGGCCGTTCCGCGATGCACCCCTACTTCGCCTCCTTCCGCGTGCCGGCGAACTCCGACTTCTACCCCGTGCTCGACCTCAACGCCGCAAAGGCGCGCTTCATGCACCGCCCGGCGGATGAAGAAATCCCGCGGCTGCTCGAGGCGGGCTTTCCGCTGCTCGATCTGTTCGACCGGCCGCGCGTCGGCCAGCCCGATCCGGCGCGACTTTCACCCGCGAGCCGGCCGTGGCTGGTCCGGGCCGGGTACGCCGCCCAGGCTCGCGCCGCCGGGGCCTACCTGCTGAGCGGCAGGCTCGCCGAGCTCGAGTCGCTGTCGGCGGCGGTCTCGGGAGACCTTGTGCTGCTGCGCACGGCGCTCGTCGATTGCAGCGTGCGCGTTCCGGCATCGACCCTGCGGCGCGTCCTGCTCGATGCTGCCTGGCTGGTGAATCAGCACTTGGGGCGCGCCGAGCGGCAGGCGGTGTGGCGGCTGCTGGTCGGCTCGCCCTGCCGCACGCGCCTGACAGAGACCGAACGGCAGTGGCTGCGGCTGCATGCGGCGCTCGGCACCGAGAACGGCGGAGAAATCGCTTCGGCGGCCGGGCAGATCCTGGAAGCCGACGCTGGCCTGCCCACGGAGTTCGCCGCTTACGCGCTGGCCGCCCACATGGCCGGGCTGCTGCTCACCGGTCGGGGAAAGGAAGCCATGCAATCGATCGTGAAACACGGTCCCCGCGTCGGCGCCGCCGCCTCATGGCAGCCGGTATTCCGCTTCCTCGTGGCCCAGGCCCGGCGGGATTGACGAAAATGGGCAGGGGGCTGACGGATCCTGTCTGTCGAAAGGCGCGCGGCGTGATTTTTTCCCGCAAAAAAGGCCATTCGGGGGGTATCGGGCCATGGCACGGACGTTGCACCTAGAGGGCGCGTCCGGTACAAAGCCGACCGCTACATTTATCAAACAGGAAGGGGAGTTCCATGAAACAGCTGCAGAAGGGCTTCACCCTGATCGAACTGATGATCGTTGTCGCGATCATCGGCATTCTGGCGGCAGTTGCGCTGCCGGCGTATCAGGACTACACGATCCGCGCGAAGATGTCGGAAGTGATTCTGGGCATGAGCGCGTGCCGCACCTCGATCACCGAGGTGTATCAGTCCGGCCCGGCCGGCCTGATCGGTGCCAACGGCTGGGGATGCGAGTACGGCGGCACGACGGCGACGAAGTACGTCGCGGCGGTCAACACGAGCCCGAACGGCAACGTTTCGGCCACCGTGCAGGGAGTCTCGCTCTCGGTGAACGGCTCCGTGGTTACGCTGACACCGCTGTCCTCGCCCAACGTGACGGCCACCGTCACCCCGGGCAACAGCATGGCTCTGTACGGCTGGCGCTGCGGTAGCACCACCGACGGCACGAACGTGCCGGCCAAATACCTGCCCGGCTCCTGCCGCGGCTAACAAAAAAGCTTAGCTTCAATCAAAGGTACCCTTCGGGGTACCTTTTTTTTTGGCTGCGTTTGTCCGGGGGATGACCGAGCTCGCGGTGACCGAACTGACCATCCTGATGCCTTGCCTGAACGAGGCCGCCACCGTCGGCAACTGCATCGCCAAGGCGCGCGGCTTCCTCGAGCGCGCGGGAATCGCTGGCGAGGTGCTGGTCGCCGACAACGGCTCCGATGACGGCTCGACGGCACTCGCGCAGCAGGCAGGAGCTCGCGTAGTGGAAGTCGCCGAGCGCGGCTACGGCGCGGCGCTGGCGGCGGGGATCGCCGCCGCGCGCGGGCGCTACGTCATCATGGGCGACGCTGACGACAGCTACGACTTCGGCCGCCTCGAGCTTTTCGTGGAAAAGCTGCGCCAGGGCTATCCGCTGGTCATGGGAAACCGCTTCCGGGGGGGCATCCTGCCGGGCGCGATGCCGCCCTCGCACCGCTACCTAGGCAACCCTCTCCTCAGCTTCGTCGGGCGCCTGTTCTTCGGCGCGCGCGTCGGCGACTTCCACTGCGGCCTGCGCGGCTTCGACCGCGAGGCGGTGCGCTCGCTCGACCTCAGGACCCCCGGAATGGAGTTCGCGAGCGAGCTGGTGGTCAAGGCGGCGCTCGCGGGATGGCGCATCGCCGAGGTCGCCACCACGCTGCACCCCGACGGCCGCGGTCGGCCGGCGCACCTGCGGCGCTGGCGCGACGGCTGGCGGCACCTGAGGTTCCTGCTGCTCTTCAGCCCGCGCTGGCTATTCCTGTATCCGGGGCTCGTCTTGCTCGCCCTCGGCATCGGCCTCATGAGCGCGCTCTATTTCACGCCGCTGCACATCCTTGGCGCCGGACTCGACATCCACAGCATGCTGTACGCCGCGGCCGCCGCGCTGCTCGGTCTGCAGCTCTGCCTGTTCGCGCTCTTCGCCCGCGTCTCGGCGCAGAATGCCGGGCTGCTGCCGCGCCAGCCGGGACTGGACCGGCTGTTGAAGGTATTGACCTTGGAGAGGGGGCTGCTGGCGGGCCTGTTCATGGCGCTGGGCGGTCTTGCGTGGAGCGCGGCGGCCTTCTGGCAGTGGCGCGAGACTGGCTTCGGGCCGCTCGATCCGCGCGTGGTGATGCGCGACACGATCCCGGCCACCGCGCTGCTTGTCGGCGGCATGGAGCTGATGCTCGCCTCGTTCCTGCTCAGCGTTCTTCGCCTCAAGACCCACGGGTGAGACCGCTCCCTGCGGGTCTCGGCGGCCTCGCCGCGCTCCTGTTCGCGATGTTCTTCGACGTCCTCATCGCACCGGGTCCGCGGGTGCTCGGCGTCGACAATACCGACCTCGCGCTGCATTTTCTGCACTGGCGCAACTTCGGCTTCGGCGAGCTCGCGCGCGGCAACCTCGCCCTGTGGAACCCGCATATCTACGGCGGCGTGCCGTTCTTCGGCGGCATGCAATCGGCGCTGCTCTACCCGCCCAACTGGCTGTTCCTCGCGCTTCCGCTGCCGCTCGCCGCCAACTGGAGCGTCGCGCTCAACGTGTGGCTGCTCGGCGCGTTCATGTATCTCTGGGCGCTGCGCCGCGGGCTGCAGCCTTTTGCCGCGTTCGTCGCCGCGGCGCTCGCCATGTTCTGCGCGCCGCACTTTCTGCGCGTCTACGCCGGCCACATCGCGGGCATGGCGGCGATGGCGTGGGTGCCGCTCGTGTTCCTCGCGCTCGACGCGTGGATCGAATCGCGCCGGCCGCGCTGGCTGCTCGCAGGCATGGCGGCGGTGGCGATGCAGATCTTCGCCGGGCATCCGCAGACCGTCTACCTGACGGCGTTGACGGCCGGCCTCTACAGCGTGCTCAGGATGCAGATTCTGGGTGTCGCCGGTATCTACGCCGGCGGCGCAAGCCTGGCCGCGGTGCAGCTCCTCACCGGTTTCCAGGCGACCGCCGAAACGGTCCGCGACCGCCCGATGACGTTCGAGCTGGCGAAGTACTTCAGCTTTCCGACCGAGAATTTCCTCACGCTGCTCGCGCCGGGATTCTTCGGCGACGTCGCCACGCATCCGTACTGGGGCCGCTGGTACCTGTGGGAAGCGTCGGCCTTCATTGGCGTCGCGGGCCTCGCGCTGGCGGCTTACGGCATCGCCCGGGGACCGCTTGCGAACCGGGTTCCGCTGCTGGTCACCGCCGGCGTGGCGGCAGTCCTCGCGCTGGGCGACAACAGCCCGCTCTTCCCGCTGCTGTTCGACTGGCTGCCGTGGTTCGATCGTTTTCGCGGCGCGGGCAAGTTCATCTTCATCACCGCGCTGATCCTCATCCTGTTCGCGGGGAGCGGGCTCGACCGGCTATTGCGCGGCCGCGACGTGCCGCGAGGCGCCGTGTGGGCCGCGGGAGCCGGTGCGCTGGCGCTGGGCGTCGCCGGGGTCCTCACCCAAAGCGTGGACTGGCGGCCGGTGGCCGGCGCGGTGCTGGCGACGGGGCAGACTTACCTCGACCATGCGCGCTATGCCGATGCCGGGTTCCTGTTCGCTTCCCGGAGCTTCGCCGCGCTCGGACTGATGGTCGCCGCGCTCACGCTCGCCGCCGTGGCCGGACTGCTGCTCTGGGCGCGCAAGGAAGCGCGCGCCGCCGTGGTGCTCGGCGTCCTCGCGGTGGCGGAAGTTTTCGCGTACGCGCGGCTCAACCGCCCGACGTTCGACAGCACGCACATATTCATCCCCGAGCTCGCCGGCTTTCTGCGCCGCAACCCGGGCGAATACCGTATCCTGAATCTCGCGCGCCCGAACGCGGCGATCTCGATGGGAGCGTTCGACGCCTGGGGGTACGATCCCGGCGTTACGCGGCGCTACGCCGAGTTCATCAGCTGGAGCGCGGGCGAAGATCCCGAGAAAAACAACATTCCGCACGTCATCTTCCGGCAGTTCCACCCGTTGCTCGCCATGGTGCGCGTGAAGTACGTGGTCGCGTTCGACGACGGGGTCATGACCATCCATCCCGGCGGCACGCCGCCGCTCGGCCGGCTGGCGCTCATCGGCTCGCACCAGGTGCGCGCCGGGCGCGCGGCGATCCTGCAGGCCATGGGCGCGCCGGGCTTCGACCCGTCGAGGGAGGTGATCCTCGAGCGCGAGCCCGCGCCGGCGCCGGTCGCGGGCGAAACGCCCGGCCGTGCAAGAATCCTGCGCGAAGGGAGCGATTTCATGGAAATCGAGGCGGAGCTCGAGCGGCCGTCGGTGCTGGTCGTGACCGATGCGTGGACGCCGGCCTGGCGCGCGGTGCCGCTCGAGGCCGGCGACACCCGCCGCTACGAGATCATGCCGGCCAACTATGCCCTGCGCGCCGTGGCGCTCGACCGGGGCAGGCACCGGCTGCGGCTGGAGTACGCCCCTTGGGAATTCCGGCTGGGGGCCGCGATATCGATCTTTGCTTCGATAGGCTGGCTGGCGGCGGCGTGGCTCGCATGGAAGCGGGGAGGGCGCGTTGCCTGAGCTCACCGTGGTGGTTCCGGCATTCGGCGAGCGCGACAACATCGCGCCGCTGCTCGGTGCGCTCGAGCGGGCGCTGGCGGGGCTCGACTGGGAAACGATCATCGTGGTCGACGACGCCTTCGACGGCACCGAGGACGTGGTGCGCGGCCGCGCGCAGGAAGACCGGCGCGTGCGCTGCCTCCATCGCATCGGCCGGCGCGGCCTCGCCTCGGCCTGCATCGAGGGCATGCTCGCGAGCTCGGCGCCCTACGTCGCGGTCATCGACGCTGACCTGCAGCACGACGAGACCCTGGTGCCCAAGCTGCTTGAGGCGGTGAAGCGCGAGGGCGCGGACGTCGTCGTGGCGAGCCGCTACATGCAAGGCGGCAGCACCGGCGAGCTCGCGGCCGAGCGCGTGCGCATCAGCCGGCTCGCGAGCGCGCTCAGCCAGCTCCTGTGCAAGGACCTCACCGACCCGATGAGCGGATTCTTCCTCGTGCGGCGCAGCTTCCTCGAGCGCGTGGTGCGCCGGCTCTATGGCCGCGGCTTCAAGATCCTGCTCGACCTGGTGGCGGCGGCGCGCGGCGAGGTGCGCGTCGCCGAGCTGCCGTACCGCATGCGCAGCCGCCAGCACGGCGAAAGCAAGCTCGGGGCGCGCGTCATCGCCGAGTATTTCATGCTGCTGCTCTACCACATGACCGGCCGCTTCCTGCCGGCGCGCTTCTTCCTGTTCGGCGCCGTGGGCGTGACCGGCGTCGGCGTGCACCTCGCGGTGCTGACCGCCGCGTTCCAGGCGACCGGGGGCAACTTCCTCGCCAGCCAGGCGCTGGCGACCTGGGTCGCGATGACCAGCAATTTCTTCCTGAACAACATGTTCACCTACGGCGACCAGCGCTTGCGCGGCAGGCGCCTGTGGCGCGGCCTGCTCAGCTTCTACGTCGCTTGCGGCATCGGCGCGTTCATCAACCTCGCGGTAGCGGAGTGGCTGTTCCTGCAGTCGGTCGCGTACTGGGCCGCCGGCGTCGTCGGCGCGCTGATCGCCGCGCTCTGGAACTTCTACACCACCGCGTCGCTCACCTGGGGCGGATCGAACGCCCGCAAGCCTTGACCTTCCCGCCCGCCTTGACGTTTCCCCTCACTACGTTCCGGCCCGCGCGTTCAGACTGGATGCAGGCGGGTGCAGTCGCGCTGGCGCTGTTCGCGCTTTATGCGCTCACCACGCCGCGCACCGTGAGCCTCGAGGACGACTCGCTATTCGTCCTGTCCTGCTACTTCCTGGGCATCGAGCATCCGCCCGGGTATCCGCTGTTCACGCTGATCGGCCACCTCTTCACCTATCTGCCGGTAGGCTCGGTCGCCTACCGCGTGCACCTGGCGAGCGCGCTGTTCGGCGCGCTCAGCGCCGGCGCGGCCTGGCTCTGCATGCGCCGCCTGATCCCGGGAGTGCTGCCCGCCTACATCGCGGCGCTCGCGCTCGGCCTGTCGCCGGTGTTCTGGTCGCAATCGATCATCGCCGAGGTGTACACGCTGAACACGTTCTTCCTCCTGCTGCTCGTGTACCTCGGGCTGGACGCGGAACGGCGCCCCGGCGTACTGCCGTGGATGGCGCTGGTGTTCGGCCTGAGCCTCGCGAACCACTATCCGCTGATGCTGCTCGCCGCGCCGGCCTTCGCCGTGCTGCTCTGGCCGCTGCGCGCCGAGCTCCTGCGGCGCATCGGGCTCCTGTTGATCCTGGTGGTCGTCGGCCTGCTGCCCTACGCCTGGCTGGTGCGCCGATCGTGGTCCGGCCTGCCGATCAGCTTCTACGGCGAGCTCGACAGCGTCACCGAGATCCTGTTCTTCCTCAGCCGGGCGGGCTATGCCGAAGTGGATCATTCGCCCACCGCAGGCTGGCTCGACAAGGTGAGATACCTCACGTTCGTGGGCCGGGAGCTGCTCGTGCAATTCGCCGTCATCGGCACCGCGGTCGCCGCGGCCGGGTTTGCGCTGCAGTGGCGCAAGCTTGGCCAGCGGATCGCCGCGTTCCTAACGATCTCTTTCCTGATGCCGTCGGTCGTGCTGGTGCTGCTGCTCGGATTCGACTACGACGTCTTCCGCAAGCACATCTTCCACGTCTACCCGCTTCCCGCGTACGCCGTCGGCGCGCTGTGGCTCGGCCTGGGCTTCGGCTGGCTCGTCGAGCGCTACGCGCTGCCGCGTGCGCGCGCGCTCGCTGCCGGCGCCGCGCTGCTCGCGCTCGTTGCCGCGGTCGGCGCCTATGTGAACCTGCGCGCCAACCACGAGTGGGCCGCGCGTTATGCCCAGACCGTCCTCAAGCTGCTGCCGCCCAACGCCGTCGTATGGGGACAGGGGGACGCAGACCTGCTGCCGATGGCGTATTTCCACATGGTGGAGGAGATGCGGCCGGACGTCACGCTGTACCAGGCGCAGGGCCTGATCCTCGGCAATCGCCTGTTTCATCCCTTGCGCACCGACCAGCAGGTGGCGGACCGCATCCTGCGCGAGTTCATCGAGGAGCAGACCGTTCCCGTGGTGTTCACGCTCGACGCCTACACCGGCAATGCGCGGCGCGATCGATGGCTGTACATCGAGGTCGACAAGTCCTCCACCGATGGGAGGCGGATCACGGTCGACCTCCCCGAGGAGGCCGTGCGCTTCTTCGAGGAGGCGATCGCGAAGGAGAGCGTCGGCAATGCCTGGATCGCCTACTTCCAGAGCGAGCTGCGGCGCCGCTACGGCAGCGTGCTCGGGATGTCGCTGACCCCGGGGCAGGCACCCGAGGACGCGCGCACGCGCCGCCATCTCGAGCTGCTGGGCGAGGACTTCTACGGCGCGCTCGGGCTCGCCGACGGCCTGCTGAACAACCCGCGAGGGTATTCCGCCGGCGCGGTTGCCACCTATCTCGACCGGGCGGGCGCGCTGCTGCCTTCCGACGCGCCCAAGCAGCACGTGGCGGGCTACTTCCTGCTGCGCGGGATCCTGCGCGCCAACGCGCAGGATGGGCCCGGCGCCGTCCGGGACCTCGAGACCGCATTTTCGCTTTGGCCCTCGCCCAAGAGCGGCGCGATCCATCCGCTGGAAACGATTTACCGCGACACGGGCAATCAGGCCGCGTTGCAGGACCTGCAGAACCGCGTGAGCCAGCTCAAGCGCAAGGGACGTTGAGGGCGCTATTGCCGTTGCTTTGCCTTCCGGCGGCGATCTGCGCCGCGTGGACGGTCGCTGCCGGCAAGGACCTCAACTGGGACTTGCTCAACTACCACTACTACGCCCCGTTCCAGCTGCTCGAGGGGCGCCTGCAGCAGGATTACTTCGCCGCCAGCGCGCAGAGCTACCTGAACCCGATCGGCTACCTGCCGTTCTACCTGATGGTGTCTTCGGGCTGGCACAGCGTGGTTGTTTCGGCGGCGCTCGCGGTGGCGCACGGCCTGAGCATCTCGCTGCTGTACGCGATCGCCTGGCGTGTGTTTGCCCACCTGCCGCGTCGCGACCGCATCGTCCTGTCGTGCCTCGCGGCCGCGCTCGGCGCCGCGAGCGCGGTGTTCTGGGCGACCGTGGGCACCTCGTTCCTCGATCCGCTTCTGGTTCCGTTCGTGTTGGCGGGCTTGCTTTTGCTTCTTCACCGAAAGCAACCCTTCGTTGCGGGGCTTTTGTTCGGCCTGGCCGCGGCGCTGAAGTATTCCAACGCGATCTTCGCTCTCGCCGCGCTTCCCCTGGCCTTTCTGTCGGGCCGCCGGGCGGTGGCGGCCTACGTAGCCGGCGGCGCGCTGGCGGTGGCGCTTTTCGCCGGTCCCTGGCTCGCGCTGATGATGCGCGAGTTCGGCAATCCGCTGTATCCGGGGCTGGGCGCGGGCGCCGGGCGCTTTGCGCCGCAGGATCTGGTCGCGGCGCTTCTCTTTCCGTTCCGCATGGTGGTGCTCGAGCGTTCGCTCTATTCGGAGATGTTCGCGCCCGACCTGAGGCTCGCCGCACTCGCCCTGTTCGCGATCGCGCTGCCTGCCTTCCGCAGAAGCGTCGCGGACTGGCGCCTGCTCGGCTTTTTCGCGCTGGCGTACGTGCTGTGGCTCGCGACCTCGGCGAACGGCCGTTACGGCATGGTGCTGCTCATGCTGGCCGGCGTCTGCCTTGCGTACCTCGCCGAGCGCCTGCTGCCGCTTCGCATCGCCCGCGTCGGGCTCGGGGTACTGCTCGCGCTCCAGCTCGTCACTTCGATCGTCGCGGCGCCGCCGCGCTGGTTCATCGCCGAGCCCTGGTCGAAGCCATGGTTTCCCTATGACGTGCCGCCGCGAGCGCTGCGCGAGCCGGCGCTCTACCTCACGCTCGAGACGCTGCCGATGGCGGTGGTCGCGCCTTTCGTCCATCCGGATTCGTCCTTCGTCAACGTGCGCGGCCAGCGCACGCTTGCGCCCGATTCGCCGCGGCTAGCCGCGCTCGCCGAGCGCCATCGCGGCCGGGTTCGCATCCTCGGCCGCACCCTCGAGCACGTCGACCCCGGCACGCTGAGCTGGATCGGCTATCGGCTCGACTCCACGGACTGCTTCACCATCGCGTGGCGCCGCGACGACGGCGACGCGCTGTCGCGCGCCGCGAACTGGGTCAGCCGCACGCCGCCGTCGAGCGAGCCGCTGTCGGTGACGAGCTGCGCGCTGCGCCCGGTGCCGCGCGACCCGGCGCGGACGCAAAGGGAGCGCCAGGCGTCGGCGCTCTTCGACCGCATCGAGAAGGCCTGCCCGCGCCAGTTTCGCGGCCAGACCGCGGTCACCGAGCCATTCGGCAGCGGCTGGGCGCGGCACTACGTCGACCTCGACGCGCGCATGGAGACCATCGGCGACCAGGTGGTGCTGAATCGCTATCGGGCCGGCGAGATCGTCGATCTCGGGCATTGCCGATGAACGAGCGCGACTATCACGACCGGCACTACGAGGCGGAAGCGGCGCTTTTCGATACCCCGTTGTTCCGCCGTGTGCACGATCGGGCGGCGCGCCAGTTCCTGCGGATTGCGCGCGCCGGCCGCGCGCACCGGATTCTCAGCCTCGGCTGCGGCGACGGCGCGATCGAGCGGCGGCTCGCGCCGCACGTCGGGACGATCCTGGGCGTCGACATCTCTCCCGTCGCGATCGCCCGGGCGCGCGCCAAGTCGGCGCAGTTTGCAAACCTCGCTTTCGAGGTCGCTGGAAAATGGCAAGGCGACTTCGATATCGTCGCGGCGTTCGCTTTCCTGCATCACCTCGACGATGCGGCGATCGGCGACACGCTGCGCGCGGCGCGCCGGGCGCTGCGGCCGGGAGGGCTGTTCTACTCGAGCGACCCGAGCCGCCGCCGCTTGGTCGGCCTGTTCCGCGGCCTGGTGCGCAAGACCTACGAGCGCTACCACAGCCCCGACGAGCGCGAGCTCGATGCACAGGCGCTCGCCGCCCTGGCGGGCGAAGCCGGTTTCCTCGAGGTGAGGACGGGCTATAGCGACTACTTCCTCGGCCCGCTCGCCTGGCTCGCGCCCGGCACGCCGCGTTTTCTCGCGCCCGGGCTCGAGGCGCTCGACAGCCTGGCGCTCAAGCTTCCCCTGGCGCGCCGCTACGCCTCGTCGTTCTACCTGTGCGCCTCCTAGACATCTTCATCGCCACGCTGATCGTGTTTCCGTGGGTGACGGAATGGGGCTCGTTCGAAGGCACGAGCATGGAGCTGCCGGATTACGGCCTGCCGCTGCTGATCGTCGCCCTGGTGGTCGAGGCGGTGCTGCGATGGCGGCACGTCTCCTGGCGAGCGAGGCTCTGGAGCAGCGCCGCCGTGGCTGCGTCGGCTGCGCTCCTCTGGTGGCTGTTCGAGAACCACCGCGATGTCTCTACGCGCGCGATCTGGCACGTGACGCACGGCCCGAGCGCGGTCCTCGTCGTGGCGCTGGTTGCGGCAGCGATCCGGCGCTATTCGAGCGAGCCCTGGGAGCGGAGCTTTTTCGTCCGGCTCGGAATGCGGCTCGGGCGCGCCTGGCTCGGTGCGCTCGAGCGCGCGGGCCCGCGCCCCCTGTGGGTCGTCACCGCCGTCGTGGCCTTTGCCTGGTTCTGCGTTTCGCTCCTGCGCCACTGGGCGCTCGACACCCACGGCTACGACCTCGGCATCTTCACCAACGTAATGTGGAACCTTACTCACGGCAACGGCTACGTGTCGGCGGTGAAGGGCGGGATCAACCTCTTTGCCGACCACCAGTCGCCCAGCTACTGGCTGCTTGCGCCGCTGTTCTGGCTCGTTCCCCGGCCGGAAACGCTGCTTTTCGTGCAGGCGCTGGGCCTGGCAGCGGGCGGGCCGGCGCTGTATTACCTGGCACGCAACAAGTTCGGTCCCGGACACTGGGCGCCCGCGGCTCTGCCGTGGCTCTACTGGGCCTATCTGCCGACGAGGAACGCGAACGCCTTCGACTTCCACCCCGAAGTGTTCATGCTGCCGCTCTTCCTGTGGGCGTTCGTCGGCTTCGCCTCGGATCGGCGCTGGGCGAAGGCACTGGGCTTCGCCGCGCTGGTCGCGGCTTTGGGCACGAAGGAATCGGCGCCGGTGGTGGCGGTCGGGATCGGTGTGGCGTGGGCGCTGACCGGCGGCGGCTGGCGCGGCGCAGCGCTTGCCCTCGCCGGCGTGGCGCTGTTTTTCTTCGACGTAAAGGTCGTGCCGCGGATGTTCGGCGACGACTACGGCTACATGAATCTCTATGGCCGCTTCGGCGGCGGCCTCGGCGACCTGCTGCTCGCGCCGTTCACCCAGCCGGGCTATTTCCTGTCGCAGCTCGTCAATGCGGAGCGGCTCAATTTCCTGTTCTGGACGCTCGCGCCGCTCGGCTTGCTGCCGCTGTTCGACTGGCGCGCGGCGCTCGCCGCGGCGCCGCCTTACCTCATGCTGCTGCTCGCCGAAGGCGATCAGCGGGTGAGGATCGTGTTTCACTACGGCATCGAGCCTGCATCGGCGCTGTTCTGGGCGCTGCCCCTCGGGCTCGCAGCCTGCGCGCGGCGCTTCGGTTGGCAGCGCACCGGGCTATGGATGCTGTTCTGGGCGGTGGCCGCTTACGGCCCCGGCGAGCTGGCGCGCGCCCGCTCCTACCTGCCGCAGCCGCAGACCGAGTGGATGGTGGCAGAGGTCCTGCCGTGCCTGAGCCCGGATGCGCCGATGGCGGCGTCCGATACGCTGATTCCGCACCTTTCCACGCGGGCGTGGATCGGCTATCCCGATCAGCTCGAGCAGCGCCCGTCCGGCGATCCGGTGCGCTGCGTGGTGACCGATCTGAGCGTAGGGCTCAACTGGCCGCTGGGCCGGGGCGGCGTCGAGCGCGTGCTCGCGACGTTGCCCGAGCGCGGCTACCGCCTGGCGTACCGTTGCGGCACGTTCACCGTGTACGAGCTGGGAAGCGCGGGCTGCGTGCGCTGCGTGCCGAGCTGCGGCCGATGATATATTTCCCGCGGGAGGCTACGCCTTGCGCCGCAAGGATTTTCTGATCGGCATCGGCGGAATCGCGGTCGGCGTGCCGCTGGGCGTCGTCGGCGCGAGGAGTGCGCGCGAGCCCCAGGCGCCGCGGGCGCCCGCGTCGCGGCCGCCGGTGACCGCGCAGGGCCACCTCTCGTATGCCCAGGCGGGCGAGGACCTCGTGGTCAACGCGATCTTCGGCAATCTCAAGATCCAGGAGATCTCCTACCTCGACATCGGCGCCTACGATCCGATCTATCTCAACAACACCTACTTCTTCTACCAGCAGGGCCATCGCGGCGTGCTGGTCGAGCCGAACGTGGCGATGTGCGAGAAGCTGCGCGCGGTGCGGCCCCAGGACACGACGCTCGAAGCCGGCATCGGCATCGGCAAGCCCGGCATGGCGGACTACTACGTGATGAGCGATCCGTCGTGGAGCACGTTCGACCGGGCGGAGGCCGAGCACCAGGTCAAGGCGACCGGCGGCAAGGTCACGCTCAAGGAGGTGCGGCGCATGCCGCTCCTCGATGTGAACGAGGTCATGGCGCAGCACTTCAAGGGCAAGGCGCCGGCGTTCGTCTCGATCGACGCAGAAGGCTGGCATTTGCCGATCCTGAAGTCGATCGACTTCAAGCGCTTTCGGCCCAACGTGATCTGCATCGAGACCAAGGTCTCGGGCGAGCAACGCACGACCGGCGGGGTCCCGGCGCTGATGAAGGCGAAGGGCTACGTCGCGCGCGGCGGCTCGTTCGTCAACACCATCTTCGTCGATTCCAGGCTTCTCTAGCGCACCACGGCGAGCAGGGAAACGCCGAAGGGCAGCTTCAGCCTCCCGACCAGGAAGCGCTCGGCGCTGAACACGCGGCGCAGGAGGCTGTTCAACGGCCGCGCCGGAACCCCCGTGCCGCTCGAGCGGTCCTGATTCAGCAGCCGATCCTTCACCCGCGCGGCCGCGGCCAGCGGGAATAGCAGCGTGTTGAAGTAGGTCAGTTGCTCGAGGTGCAGCCTGGCTTGCGAGACCTTGGACCGAAGCTCCGCCGCGGTATAGCGCCGCTTGTGGTGCAGGAACTCGTCGTGCGCGCTCCACATCCAGCGGTAGGCCGGGACGGTGATCACCGCATGACCGCCGGGGGCGAGCAGCGCGCCGACGGCTTGCAGCGTGGCGAGGTCCTCTTCGATGTGCTCGAGCACGTCGAGGAGGCACACCAGGTCGAAGCTGCGTGCAGCGAACGGGATCTCGTGCGGGCAGCGCCCGGCACGGATGTCGAAGCGCCCGCCGGTTTTCTCCGCCGCGACGGCGCGCGCGCCGTCGTCGGTTTCCATCGCGCTCACCTTGCCGAAGGCCGAGAGCATCTCCAGGTTGCCGCCGGTGCCGCAGCCGATCTCGACGATTCTGGCCTCTCGCGGAAGCTCGAGCCGGTCGATCAGCGAAGACAGGATCTCGCGCCTTGCCGTGAACCACCAATGGCGCCCTTCGGTCTCCGCCATTTCACGGTAGGCGCTGGGATCCATCGCGGCACAGTCTATCCCGGTCCCTTAGACTGCACGCCATCAACGTCGCGGGGGGTGCACGTGATTGAAAGACTCTGGCGTCTGGCAAGACAACCGATCAGCCGTCGACGGCTGTTCCAGGGCGCGGCAGCCCTTCTCGGTGCGGGCGTGGTGGCGAAGTGGCTGGTGGACGAGCCCGCGAGCGAGAGCGCTCTGGTCGACATGAAGTCGCACGGGGGAAACTGGACCCCGTCGAGCGGAACGCTCATCGACGTGCGCGAGTTCAAGAAGACCATGACGGTCGAGTCGCTGAACGACAGCGCCGAGGAATATTTCGCGTCGATCAAGAACTGGGACTCCCTGCTCGCCAAGCCCCTGTCGCAGGTCGAGGACGCGCCGGCGCTGCTCTCCAATTTCGCGCAGGTCCTGAACGGGCTGCAGCTCCTGCCGGGGATGAGCGTGCTCGATTTCGGCGCCGGCTCCGGCTGGGCGTCGCGCTGGCTGACCCAGCTCGGCATGGAGGCGATCGCGCTCGACGTCTCGCGCACCGCCCTGAAGATCGGCCAGGCGCTCTACCAGCGCCAGCCGGTCATCGGCAAGCAGCCGCCGCCGCGCTTCCTGCATTTCGACGGCCGCCGCATCGAGCTCCCCGACGCGAGCGTCGACCGGATCCTCTGCCTGGACACGTTCCATCACCTGCTCAATCCGGACGAAGTCCTGCGCGAAATGAGCCGGATCCTCAAGCCCGGAGGCATCGCCGGCTTTTCCGAGCCGGGGCCGCGCCACTCGAGCTCGTTCCAGTCCCAATTCGAGATGAGGAATTTCAAGGTGCTCGAGGATGACGTCGACATGGGCCGGATCTGGTCCTCGGCCCGGCAGGCGGGATTCACGCGACTGAGGCTGGCGGTGTTCGCTCCGCATACGTTTCTCCTCAGCCTGTCGGAGTTCGAGGAATACCTGAAAGGCGGAAGCGCCAACGCGCAATTCGCGGAGGTCACGCGCGCTCGCATGGCGGACGCGCGCCTGTTCTTCCTGCAGAAAGGCCTGCTGGCGGCGGCGCCGGACAGCCGCGGGCGCACCGGCCTCGCGGCGAAGCTGGAGGTCAGAGTTGCCGCCACCGAGGTGAAAGCGGGCACGCCGCTGAGCGCTCAAGTCGTCGTCACGAACAGCGGCAGGGCGACATGGCTGCCGCGCAGCGCCGGGCGCGGCGCCGTGCTGCTGGGGTGTCACCTGCTCGACGCATCCGGGCGCACGCTGACCCAGGGCTACTTCCGCCACGCGCTGACCCCCGGCGACGGCCGTCCGATCGCGCCGGGAGAGACCGTCACCCTCGACATCCGCATGCCCTCGCCCGGCAAGGGAAGCTACCTGCTCGATTGGGATCTGGTCGCCGAATCGGTCGCCTGGTTTTCCAGCATCGGCCTGGCCCCGGTGCGCGTGAAGCTCGAAGTCAACTGATCGCCGGCGCTACGGTGCGCCCCGCTCGCCGCCAAATTCGCGCCGCACCACGTAGACCGGGCGCTGCTTGGTCTCGAGGTACACGCGGCCGATGTATTCGCCGAGCACTCCCACGCTGAGGAGCTGCAGGCTGCCGAGGAACAGGATCGCGACGAGCAGTGAGGCATAGCCGGGAACGTCGACGCCGAGGAGCAGGACGCGCGCGATGATGAACAGCGCGTACAGAAACGTGAGGAGCGCGCCGAGCGCGCCGATGTAGGTCCAGATGCGCAGCGGCACGGTGCTGAAGCTGGTGAAGCCCTCGAGCGCGAAGTTCCAAAGGCCCCAGCCCGAGAACTTGCTCGCGCCCCTTGCGCGCGCGCGGCGCGCGTAGTCGACCGTCGCAGTCCTGAAGCCGATCCAGGCGAACAGGCCTTTCAGGAAGCGCTGGCGCTCGGGAAGCGCCTTGAGGGCATCGACCGCGGCGCGGTCGAGCAACCGGAAATCGCCGACGTTCTCCGGAATCTTCACGCTCGAGAGCCGGTTGTGGAGGCGGTAGAACAGGCTGGCCGTGTTGCGCTTCAGGAACGAGTCCGTGCTGCGGTCGGTGCGGCGCGCGAGCACGACTTCCGCGCCGCGCTGCCACTCCTCGACGAAGCGGGCGATCAGCTCCGGCGGATCCTGCAGGTCGGCGTCCATCGCGACGACCGCGTCGCCACGCGCGACGTCGATCCCGGCGGTCAGCGCGGCCTCCTTGCCGAAGTTGCGCGACAGCTCGAGCACGCGCACGCGCGAATCGCGCTCGACCAGCTGCAGCAGCTCGGCCAGCGTGGCGTCGCTGCTGCCGTCGTCGACGCAGACGAGCTCGAAGCGGTGCGGCGCCAGGCCGTCCAGCGCGGCGCGCAGCTCGCGGTAGAAGGCTTCCACGCCGCCGCCCTCGTTGTGGAAGGGCACGACGACGGAAATGAGCTTTGGGGTCATGGCGCTTCGGCGCGATTCTACAAACATTACTATGATGTGCCGCGTGCGATTGGCGCTTACGCTTCTCCGGGGGGTCGTCTCGGTCTCCATCCTCGTCGTGCTGCTCGCGCGCATCTCGCTCGACGAGGTCATGGCGCGCGCCGGCGCCGGCGCGTTCGCTCCCCTGGCGGCCGCGCTCGCGCTGGTGCTGCTCATGTACCTGCTGGTCTCGCTGCGCTGGCGCACGCTGGCAGGCGCGCTCGGCCTCGCCTTGAGCGTGCGCTTCGCGCTGCGCGCGGTGTTTCTGGGCGTGTTCGGCGGCCAGCTGCTTCCCGCGAGCGTCGGCTCGGACCTGGTGCGCGGCTGGGCCGCGGCGCGACACTCGGGCTCGGTGCCCCGGGCGGCGGCGAGCGTGGTCGCGGACCGGCTGGTGGCGCTGTTCGGCGCCTGCCTGCTGCTTGCGCTCGCCCATGCCGCGCTCGGCGGCATCGCGCTGCCTTTTGCCGGCCTGCTCGCGCCGGCCGCGGTGCTCGCTTCGGGCGGCCTGCTGCTCGGATTCCTGCTCGCCTGCAGGGTGCCGCTGCAGCCGGTGCCGGTCGCCGCCGCGGCGCTGGCGGCGCTCGCAATCCATGCGATCGGCGTCCTGGCCGCAGCGCTGACCGCGGCGGCCTACGGCGTCGACGCCTCGCTCGCGGTCTGGTTTTCCATCATTCCCGTCTCGCTGATCGCCACCGCGGTGCCGATATCGATCAACGGCTGGGGCGTGCGCGAAGCGGTGATCGTCGCGCTCGCAGCGGGGCACGGCATCGCCGCCGCCGATGCGCTCGTCGTCTCGATCACGCTCGGCGTGCTCAACGTCGTGGCCAGCCTTCCGGGCGCCTATCTGCTGGTGTTTCATGACAGCCGGTAGCCGGCTGGCGGCGCTGGCGGTGCTCGCACTGATGCTGGCCATGCACGGCGCGGTCCCATTCCTCGCCGTACCCACGCTCGGGCACGCGGTGTGGACCACCGGCTTCGCACAATCCTTCGCGAACGACTCGGTGCTGGCGATTCACGCAGCCAACTTCGGCGCACCGCGTCCGGCGGCGATCGCTTTCGGCCTCGCCGGCGCCTGGCCGGCCGCGCTCCTCGTGGCGGCCGGGCTGCATCCGGCGGACGCCTATTCGGTCATGGCCGCGCTGTGGCTCAGCCTCGCGTTCTTCAGCGCCTACGGCCTGGCGCGCCTCGGGGGTGTCTCGGTGGGCCGGGCGATCGGCGGCGCCGCGCTCTGGCTGACCATGCCGATCGTCTGGGCGCACGCCGAGTATTGCATGCTCGGCCTCGGCATCGCGCTCCTGCCGTTCTATTTCCTGTGCGCGCTTCTGCTGTTGCGGGAGCCGCGCCCCGGCCGCAGCGCGCTCTACGTGCTCGCCTGCGTAGTCGCGGCGTTGATGGACGGCTACACCTTCGTCATGTTCGTGGCGGGCGCCAGCCTGCTCGGCGCGTGGCTGTTCATGCGTTCGCCGGCGCGCAGGTCCGTGCTCCTGCGCCGCGCGCTGCCGGTCCACCTCGCGGGCGTCGCCGCCGCCTGCGTGCTCTACATTTCCTATGTCGGAACCTCGCATTACGAAACGGCGCCGCTCGAAGCATTCCGCGCCTGGAGCCTGGACCTGGCGTTTCTCGCCGTCCCGAGCGAGGGCGTGCACTGGATACCCGATGCGCTCGGCTGGAGCAGCGCGCGCTCGGAAGAGCGCTTCTTCGGCGACCGCTCGGTGTGGCGCACGACGTTCGCGGCTCCGCTCGTGCTCGGCGCGCTCTGGGCGTGGTGGCGCATGCGCCGCAGCACGGTGCTCGCGACCGGCCTTCTGGCCGCGCTGCTGCTGGGCTTCTACATGGCGCTCGGGCCGTCGCTGAAGATCCAGGCCACAAGGCCGCCAGGCGACCAGACGGGCAAAGCCATGGCCGCCGAGCACGCGCTCGCCCCGACCGGATCGGCAGGGTTGTCGTCGCGCGTGCCGGGGCTGCGCGACATGCGCGCGGCTTACCGCTGGCTTGCCTTGACCGTGTTCAGCGCCTGGCTGCTGCTCATGCTGTGGCTCTCGGCGGGGCAGCGCGCGGCGCTTCTGCTGGCGGCCGCGGTGGGGCTCCTCAACCTTCCGCACATTGCGCAGAAGTGGAACGAGGATGCGCACAACCGCGAGATGTTCCTGCGCATCGACGCCGATCTGGTGCAGGATCTGCGGCGCTTTCTCGGCCGCGGCGAGCGGGTCGCGTTCCTGCCCTACGGCAACGACGTGCTCGTCAACTATCTCGCGGCGCGCCTCGGGCTCGTCTCGTACAACATCGGCGGCGACAAGAACCTCGCCGAGGCGCGCCGGCACTGGCCCGAAACGCTGCGGCAGATACCGATGGCCTCGATGGAGGAGGGCTTTCCCGCCCAGGCGCTGCTGCTGCTCGCCCGCGGCGAGGCCGACGCTCTGGTGCTGCCCTATATCGACCTGTTGTGGGCGGCGCACCGCTGGCCGGGGCCCACCGTGTTCAAGGAGAGCCTGCGCCCGGTCGTCGCGGCGATGCGGAAAACGAACCTCGTCAGCGTGACCGAACGCGACCACTACGCGCTCATCAGGCTCGATGCGGCCGCGCGTGCGGCCGGCGCCGTGGAGCTGGAGGCCGCCGTCCTGCGCCACCTTTGCGCGCCGCCCATCTGCCTGCGCCGCGATCGATTCGCGTCGCCGGGTTCGCCGGCCGCGCTGGCGCCCGGGCAGTTCCGCGTCCGGGTCTACGGCGCCGGCGTCTCGAACGGCCAAGGGCGCGTGGAGGCGCTGTCCGCGCAGTCGGGCTTCAGACATGCCAGCATTGCGCTGCTGGCGAGACCCGGCGGGGGTGAGAGCAGCCTCCTCGCCGAGGGGTACCTGAACTTGCCCCACCGGGTGGAGGACTTGGAGCTCCGGGTATCCCCGGGGGAGGGAGACATGCTGCGGGTCGACGGCTATGAAGTGCTGCCCCGGCCACGGCCGGCGGCGAAAGTGCCATGAAGCTCATCATCCAGATACCTTGCTACGACGAGGCGGCGACGCTCGCCCTTACCCTCGCGCGCCTGCCGCGCACGCTGCCGCCCTTCGACGTCGTCGAGTGGCTCGTGGTCGACGACGGCAGCACCGACGATACGGCGACGGTGGCGAAGGCCCACGGCGCCCACCATGTCGTGCGCCACACGCGCAACCAGGGTCTCGCGCGCGCCTTCATGAGCGGCCTCGACGCGAGCCTGGCCCACGGCGCCGATGTCATCGTCAACACCGACGCCGACAACCAGTACAACGCCGACGATATCCCCGCGCTGGTGGCGCCCATCCTGAGCGGCGCGGCCGATATCGTGATCGGCGCGCGGCCGATCGAGACCATCGAGCACTTCTCGCCGGTCAAGAAGCTTCTGCAGAAGCTCGGCAGCTGGGTGGTGCGCGCTGCCAGCAACACCGAGATCCCGGACGCGCCGAGCGGCTTTCGCGCGCTGAGCCGCGCGGCGGCGCAGCGTCTCATGGTGTTCAACGACTATACCTACACGCTGGAGACCATCATTCAGGCCGGGCAGAAGAACATGGCCATCACCGCCGTGCCGGTGCGCGTCAACCCGGATCTGCGTCCGTCCCGGCTGGTCCGGAGCGTCCCGTCGTACGTGCAGCGCAGCCTGGTCACGATCGTGCGCATCTTCGCGATCTATCGTCCGTTCCGTTTCTTCGCGACCATCGGCGCGCTGCTGTTCGCGGCGGGCTTCCTGATCGGCCTGCGCTTCCTGGTGAAATACCTGGGCGGGGAGGGCACCGGCAACGTGCAGTCGCTGATCCTCGCCGGCGCGCTGCTGGTGATGGGATTCCAGACGGTGCTGGTCGCCTTCCTGGCGGACCTGCTCGCGGCGAACCGCAAGCTGATGGAGGAAGTGCGCTTCCTGCTGAAGCGCCGGGATGACAAGTGAGGACGACTGGAGCAAGCTCGGGCCATGGACACGGCCGGCACCTCTGAAGCCGCGCTCGGCTCGGCGCTGCGCCGCTACCTGCGCGCGGAGTCGATCAAGCTGCCGCAGGACCTGATGGCGCGCTCGCCGTCGCGCAGCGCGTGGTACCTGCTCTCCGCGCACCTGTGGCTAGTGGCTGCGCTCGCCGTCGGCCGCTACCTGCCGGGCGGCGCGGCGGTGAAAATCGCCGTCGGCTTCGTGCTGATTCTCGCCGCGCAGCGCGCGCTGCAGACCCTGGTGCACCACCTGTCGCACGACATGCTCACCCGAAACCGTGCGCTCAACGATGCGATCGGCAACTTCCTGGTGGCCGGGCTTATCGGCATGCGCGTGCAGAACTACCGGCGCATCCACTTCGTGCACCACGCCGAGAACGGCAGCGCATCGGATCCGGAGTTCATCGATTTCTCGATCGTGCGGGAGAAGGGCGGGCTGGCCCGCTACGTCCTCCACTACATCGCCGGCGGTGAGCTCGCCGCCCTGGTGCGCAAGTATTACTTTCCGAAAGAGAAGAAAGCAGGCGCGCCGTCCGAAATGCTGCACATCCTCGTGTGCCAGGCGGCGCTGGTCGCGCTTTTCGTCGGGGTGGCGCAGGCGTGGTATCTCTACCTCGTGTGGCTCTACGTCGCCGTGTCGTGGTCGCCGATGCTCAGCCGGCTGCGCTTCCTGGTCGAGCACCCGGGCAAGGACGACCGCACCGTGAGCACCACCGCGCCCTGGTACGAGGTCCTGCTCTTCGCGCCCTACCAGTTCAACTATCACTTCGAGCACCACGCCTGGCCGGCGCTGCCGCCCTACCGGCTGCGCCGCGCGCACGAGCAGCTATGCGCGGCGGGCTATTTCGCGCGCCACCCCGAATACCGGATCTCCTCTTTCGTGCGCTCGCTGCGCGCGTCCGATGCGCGATGAGCGGCGCAAGCCTTCCCGCCTGCCGCAATTGCGCAGGCGCCGTAGCCGCGTTCATCGACGAGATCGAGGACTGGGAGTACGGCGTCGCCTGGGGCTCGCGGCTCGTGATGTGCAGCGAGTGCGGCCTCGTCAGCCATGACCCGCCGGTCCGCGCGCACGAGATCGAGCGCTTGTACCCGCGGAACTACATGGCGCACACGCCCGCGTCGCGTTCGCGCTCGATCTACGGCTGGCTCAAGGGCCTGCTAGGACGCCGCAGCGCGCGCGCGCTCGCGCGCCACATCCCCGCGGGCGGAAGCTGCCTCGAAGTCGGCTGCGGCAACGGCTCGTTCCTCGCCGTGCTCGGTGAAGCGCGCGGCGACGTGGAGCTGGCAGGCGTGGACATCGTCGACCTCGGCGTGGGCGGGGTCACCCGCTTCACCTTCTATCAGGGCCAGCTGGAGGACATCGACTTCCGCGGCCGGCGGTTTGACGTCATCTACTGCTCGAACCTGATCGAGCACGTTCCCGATCCGTTCGTCTTTCTGCGCAAGTGCGCCGCGCTGCTCCGTCCCGGCGGCGTCCTCTACGGCATCACCCCGGATCATCTGTCGCTCGATCGCTACCTGATGGGGCGGTACTGGGCCGGCTACCACTATCCGCGCCATACCTTCGTTTTCAACCATCGCAACCTCGGCCCGATCCTGGCGAAATGCGGTTTTGAGGGCGCGCGCATCGGGGGCTCGTACAGCTTCTGGTATCTGTCGTTCGCCAATCGCTTCGTCACCCTTCCGGGCACCCGCAGGCGCGGGCTGCTGTTCGCGGCGGTGACGGCGCTCTTCCTGCCCTTGGACCTCCTGGTGAATCTCTTCCGCTGCCACGGCTCGATGAAGTTCCTGGCGCGCCGGCAGGACGCGGCATGAAGATCTCCGGTGGAGCGACCGAGGGCGGCATCGTCGTCGGCAACGTCTACGACAAGTACGCGTCGCGCAACCCGCTCGTGCGCAGGCTCATGCGCGGCTTCGGCTCGGCGCTCGGCGAGCTGGTCGACCGGGTGCAGCCGCGCTCGATTCACGAAGTCGGCTGCGGGGAGGGCTACTGGGTGTTCCACTGGAGCGGCAGCGGGATCGCCGCGCGCGGAACCGACTTCTCCCATGAGGCGATCCGGCTGGCGCGCCTGAACGCCGTGGAGCGCGGGGTCGCGCCCGAGCGGTTCGAGGTGCGCAGCATCTACGATCTCGAGCCCGGCCGGGACAGCGCCGATCTCGTCGTCTGCTGCGAAGTGCTCGAGCATCTCGAGCGGCCGGACGAAGCCCTGCGCGTGCTGCAGCGCGTCGCCCGAGGTCATTTGATTGTCAGCGTGCCGCGCGAGCCGGTCTGGCGGCTGCTCAACCTCGCACGCGGCAAGTACATTTCGGACCTCGGCAATACGCCCGGTCACCTCCAGCACTGGTCCGCCGGCGCCTTCGCGCAGCTCCTGCGCGGCTACTTCGACCTGGTCGCGCTCCGCACGCCGCTCCCCTGGACCATGGCGTTGTGCCGCCCGTCCCGGTAGGAGCGCAGGAGGGCCTCGAAGCGCTCGCGGAAGCGCGGCCGGTCGAAACGCAGCGCGTTGCCGCGGCAGCTTTCGGGTGAAAAGCTGCGCGACTCGAAGCGCCGCACGGCCTCGATGACCGCGTCCGCGGTCTGCTCGCCGAACAGCACGCCGGTATCGTCGCGCACGATCTCGGCGGCGCCGCCGCGGCCGAGGGCAACGAGCGGCGTGCCGCAGGCCTGGGCTTCTGCCATCACGATGCCGAAATCCTCGATGCCGGCGAAGAGGAACGCTCGCGCTCGCTGCATGCGCTCCACGACCTGCGGCGTCGGCAGCCGCCCGGTGAATTCCACGTTCGCAGGCGCCATCGCGCGCAGCCGGCCGAGCTCGCTCCCGCCGCCGACGATGACCAGCTTGCGCTCTCTCATGGCAGAGAAGGCTTGCACGAGCAGGTCGACGCGCTTGTACGCCTCGAGGCGCGAGACCGTGAGGTAGAAGTCCTGCTTCTGCGCGTGCAGCGGAAAGGCCGCGACGTCCACCGGCGGGTAGAGCACCTCGGCGTCCCGGCCGTAGGACTTGCGGATGCGCGCCGCGACATGGGCGGAGTTGGCGAGCAACACGTCGACGCCCTGCGCGCTGCGCTCGTCCCAGCGCCGCAGCCGCTCGAGGGTGAAGCGTGCGGCCCAGCCGCGCAAACCGCGCTCCAGGCCGGCAGCGCGCAGGTACTCGTCGCGCAGGTCCCACGCGTAGCGCATCGGGGTATGGACGTAGCTGATGTGGAGCTGGTTTTTCCCGGTCATGACGCCCTTGGCTACGGCGTGGCTGCTCGAGATCACGATGTCGTACGCCGAAACGTCGAGCCCTCGCACCGCGAGCGGCATCAGCGGGACGTAGTAGCGCAGCCACCGCCTCGGCCGCGGCAGGCGTTGCAGAAAGCTGGTCGCGCGCACCGGCCGCGGAATCGCCGCCTTCAGCTCCTCGTCGCGGCGGTCGATCAGCACGAAGAGATCAGCCTCGGGCACGACCTCGAGGATCTCGCGCACCACGCGCTCGCTGCCGGCGTAATCGAGCAGCCATTCGTGGACCACGGCGACGCGGGGGCTCACACGCGGAAGCTCCAGCGGTCGCTGGCGATGAAGTTGCAGACCACGAGCGTCACCGCGACCAGGATGCTGGCCGCGAGATACCACATGCCGAGCACCGAGACGAGGAGGTACATGAGCCCGAAGTTGGCGGCGAGACTCGCCGCCATGGCGCCGAGGTAGCGCGGCAGCTCGATGCGGGCGTACTCGCGCCGGGTGCGGAAAGTGATCACCTTGTTCAGCAGGAAGCCGAGCGGCGTGATCGAGACGAAAGCGATCGCCGTCGACACCAGGTAGTGGATGCCGAGCCCGGAAGTGAGCGCCCACAGGAGCAGCGTGTTCGCCGCGAGACACGAGCCGCCGACCAGCACGAACGCCGCAAAGCGCGACGGCAGGGGCAGCGGGTTCATTTCGCCCGCAGGCCGACCGAGAGCAGGTAATAGGCCATGGCGAGCAGCAGGAGGTAATTGAACCCGACCACGAGCGAAAGGTGCTCGCTCAGGCCGCCGAGGATGATCCCGGCGACGTTCCAGCCGAAATCGGTGTCCGGCTGGCGGCTGTCGCGGAATACCGCGGCGAAGATCACCCCGGCGAAGAACACCGGCACGAACACCACTGCGCACGAGGCCAGCGTGCGCCAGAGGGGCGAAAGCGACAGGAATACGTTCATGGGCACGAGCGCGTTCGCCAGCAAGGCGAGCAGCAGAAGCACGTAATAGAGCCTCAGGTTCTGCGGTTTGGTCTTCAGCACGAACAGGTTCGCGGCCAGGATCATCACCAGGATGGCGAAGAACACCACCGAGTTCACGACCCAGGTGCTGCCGAAGAGCAGCGCCATGTGCACTACGCCTTTCGTCTCGAGCAGCATGAAGCCCGCGCCGAGGAAGAACATCTGCCAGTTGGGGCGCATGCGCCGCAGCGGCGCGAACGCCAGCAGGATCGCCACCGAGAGGAGCGCGACCGCGGCCATTCCCTGCCCGATCGGCTCCCACGGGATCTCGCGGTCGCGCAGATAGAGCTGCGGCCAGTCGTCCTCGGGCACGAGGCGAGTGCGGGCCACCACGACCTGGCTCGGCGCGACCCGGTGCCAGTCGGCGGCGGGCGCGGAATCGCCGAACCCATTGCGCGACTCGTTGCGGGACGGCTTCGCATCGACCCAGAAGCTCTCGCCCTTGTCGAAGCGCTCGCGGATCGCCCGCAGGCGCTCGGAATCGGCTCCGACGAGCAGCAAGGTGAATCCATACTGGTAGTCGTCTCCCGAGGCGATGCGCGCCTTGTGCGGCAAGGAGATCACGATCGGCTTGGCGCCGAAGACTTCCTCGGCCAGCTGCGCCAGGCGGCCGACCACCCAGCTCTGCCGGTAGTAGTTGTACATGGCGAAGACGCCGTCGGGCTTGAGCGTGCGCTTTACGTCCTCGAACGCTTCGCGCGTGAAGAGAAAGTTCTCCAGCCGCAGGCTGCTGTAGCCGGAGTGCAGGACCAGCGAATCGACCAGCGCGTACACCGCAAGGTCGTACTTGTGCCCGGTATTGCGCGCGAAGCTGCGCCCGTCGGCCAGGTGCGCCGACACACGCGCATCGGCGTAGGGCTGGTCGGGATGCAGCCGCCGGCCCAGGTCCTGGATTCGCGGATCGATTTCCACTGCATCGACGCGCTTCACCCCGAAGCGCAGCGCCGCCGCGACGTCGTTGCCGCTGCCGGCGCCGATGATCATCACGTCCTCGAACGGCGCGCCGCCCGCGTCGCGGTTCAGGAGGTGCGGCAGCACGTAGGCCGGACCGCGCTCGCCGACCGGCAGCATTTCCTGGTGACCGATGTCGTTGGTGGCAATCGCCTGCACGGTGGGCGCATAGGCGACCTTGTAGTAGGGCGACCAGAACGTCTCGCCCTGGATGTTGAGCGCGTGCGCGCCCAGGGCGACGAAGGCATACATCGCCGCCGCGGCGGCGAGCTGGACCGGGTTGCGCCAGCCGGCGAAATGGAGCATGAGAGCCACGATGGGCACGAACCACACCGTCGGCGGAAGCTCGAGCCAGCTCATCGCCGCGAAGGCGGCGATTCCGGTGAGGCTGCCGAGGACGTCCAGGCTGTAGGCGACGACGCGGTCGGGAATGGCATCGAACGCGCGGCCCATCACCTGCCCGAGCCCGACGAACGTCAACGTGATGAGGGTGAAAAAGGTCGAGGCGACCGCCCACATCGGGACGACCCAGCGGCCAGGATCGACCGGCCGGTACTCGGTGCCGAAATAGACCAGGCGAGGCGAGCCTTGCTGGCTCCCGATGCTCACCGTGAGCGATTCGGACCACTCCCAGTACAGCAGATTGGTGGCGATGGCGGCGGCGAAAGCCAGCGTGGCGATGGGGAGCGCCGCTCGCGCCAGGTTCTGCGGCCGGCGCGCGGCGAGCAAGCCGACGCTCATGCCCAGGAAGCAGCCAAGCAGCACGATGTTGGTGAAAAAGGTGAGGAACACCACTGTCGCCGCGAACCAGCGGATGGCGGCCAGCTCGAAAAAGAGAATCAGGAAGCTGACGATGAATAAATCGCGCCGCGCGTTCATCTCGGCCGTAGCGCGAGCGACATCGCGTAATAGGCGGCGGCAAGGAGCAGCAGGTAGTTGAATCCCACCACGAGCGACAGCTGCTCGCTCAGGCCGCCGAGGACGATGCCGGCCACGTTCCAGCCGAAGTCGACGTCCGGCTGCCGGCTCTCGCGGAAGGCGGTGGCGAAGATCACGCCGGCGAAGAACACCGGCACGAACACCACCGCGCACGAGGCGAGCGTGCGCCACAGCGGCGAAAGCGAGAGGAACACGTTCATGGGGACCAGCGCATTGACAAGCAGGGCGAGCACGAGAAGCGCGTAGTAGACGGTGAATTTATTGGGTTTTATCTTCACGACATAGAGGTTCGCGGCCAGGATCATGACCAGGATCGCGAAGAACACCACCGAGTTGACCACCCAGGTGCTGCCGAAGAGCAGCGCCATGTGCACCACGCCCTTGGTCTCGAGCAGCATGAACCCCGCGCCGAGGAAGAACATCTGCCAGTTCGGCCGCACGCGCCGCGCCGGCGCGAACACGAACAGGATCACCGCCGAGATCACGGCGATCGCCGCCATGCCCTGGCCGATCGGCGCCCAGGGAATCTCCGGCCGGCGCAGGTAGACCTGCGGCCAGTCGTCGCTCGGCACCCGTCCGTCGACGCTCGGGTCCACCTGCGTAGGCCCGATGCGGTGCCACTTCTGGCCGGGCGCCTCGGCGCGGAAGCCGTTGACCGCCTCGTTCATCGGCGGATAGGGGTGGATCCAGAAGCTCTCGCCCTTCTCGAAGCGCGCGCGCAGCGCCGCCAGGCGCCCGGGATCGGCGCTCACCAGGAGGAAGGTGAACCCGTGCAGAACGCTGTCGTCGTCCGGGATGCGGTCCCGGTGCGGCAGCGAGACCACGACCGGCTCCACGCCGAACGCCTCCTGCGCCATCCGTTTCAGCCTTGCGGCCAGCCAGCCCTGGCGATAGAAGTTGTACATGACGAACACGCCGTCGGGCTTGAGCGCGCGCTTCACGTCCTCGAACGCCTCGCGCGTGAAGAGGAAGTTCTCCAGCCGGACGCTCGAATACCCGGAGTGCAGCACGAGCGAGTCGACGACGGCGTACACCGCGAGGTCGTACTTCCGCTCGGTACGGCGCGTGAAGCTGCGCCCGTCGTCGAGATGCACGCTTACCCTCGGGTCGGCATAGGGCCGCTCGGGGTGCAGCTCGCGGCCGAGCCGGTTGATGCGCGGATCGATCTCGACGGCGTCGACGTGCCTTGCGCCGGAGCGCAGCGCGCTGGCGACGTCGTTGCCGCTGCCGGCGCCGATGATCATGACTTCGCTGAAGGGCGCGCCGCCGGCGTCCCGGTTGAGGAGGTGCGGCAGCAGGTAGGCCGGCCCAGACTGCCCGACGGCCACCATGTTCTGGTGCCCTATGTCGTTGGTCGAAATGACCCGGAACGGCGGATCGTAGGACACCTTGTAATAGGGCGACCAGAAAATCTGGGTGCCCTGGGCGGTCAGCACGTGCGCGCTCAAGCCGACCATCGCGTAGACCACCGCGGCGGCGGTGAGCTGCACCGGCTTGCGCCAGCCGGCGAAATAGAGCATCAGCAGCAGGATGGGGACGAACCACACCGTCGGAGGAAGCTCCAGGTAACTCATGGCCGCGAACGCGGCGATGCCGGCGAGACTGCCCAGGACGTCGATGGTGTAGGCGCGCACACGGTCGGGGATGGCGTCGAACGCGCGCCCCATGACCTGCCCAAGGCCGACGAAGGTCAGCGCCACCAGCGTGAAGAACGCGCCGCCGACCGCCCACATCGGCACGATCCAGCGGCTCGGGTCGGCGGGCCGGTATTCGGTGCCGAAATAGATCATGCGCGGCGACGCCTGGTCGCTGACGCTGACCGTGAGCTGCTCGGCCCAGTTCAAGTAGGCGAGATGCGTGGCAACCGCCGCGGCGAAGGCGAGCATGGCGATGGGCAGCGCGGCCTGGACCAGGTTCTGGGGCCGGCGCGCGGCAAGCAGCCCCACGCTCATGCCGAGAAAGCAGGCGAGCAGCACGATGTTGGTGAAGAACGTGAGGAACACCACCGTCGCCGCGAACCAGCGGATCGCCGCCAGCTCGAAGAACAGGATCAGGAAGCTGATCAGGAAGAGATTGCGCTCGGCCCGAATCACTTGCGCATCCAGTCGTAAGTGCGCCGCAGGCCCTCGGCGAGCGGCATGGCCGCGCTCCAGC
>Ga0208685_1000031_pt1 | contig 67078 bp, 67 predicted proteins | sample EasRivMeERMLT890_FD_187533 | JGI IMG/M metagenome (GOLD analysis project Ga0208685, IMG submission 187533) | Soil microbial communities from meander-bound floodplain in the East River, Colorado, USA - East River MetaG ERMLT890 (SPAdes) (version 2) | ecosystem: Environmental > Terrestrial > Soil...
TGGCGGCGCGACGGCGAATCGCCATGACAGGCCCGCAGCAATACCCGGCGCCGGGCAAGTTGAACCTGATGCTGCGGGTCACGGGGCGCCGCGCAGACGGCTATCACCTCCTTCAGACCGTGATCCGGTTCATCGACTACGGCGACACGCTGACATTCCGCGTGCGCGAGGATGGAGTGGTTGGCCGGGTGAACGACGTGGAGGGGGTGCCTGCGGCCGACGATCTGGCGGTGCGCGCGGCGCAGCGGTTGAGGCGTGCATGCGGAACCCGGCTCGGTGTGGACATTACCCTGGAGAAACGGCTGCCGCTCGGTGGCGGACTGGGCGGCGGGAGCTCGGATGCGGCGACTACGCTCGTCGCGCTGAACGACCTGTGGCGCGCCGGCCTGTCGCGCGAGCGCCTGCTCGCGCTCGCGCTCGAACTGGGCGCCGACGTCCCGGTATTCGTGGGCGGGAGGAACGCGCTGGCGGAGGGCATCGGGGAGCGCCTGGCGCCGCTCGACCTGCCACCAGCCTGGTATCTCGTCCTCATCCCGCCGGTGCAGGTGCCGACTGCCCGTATTTTCTCGGACAATCAATTGAAACGGGACTCAAAACCTATTAAAATCACGGCCTTTTCAGTAGAGCAGGCGGGCAATGACCTGGAGCCCGTTGTGTGCCGCGAGTATCCCGAAGTCGCGCGGCACCTGGCGTGGCTGAGGCAGGCGGCGCCGGCATGGGTCACCGGCTCGGGGGCGTGCGTATTTGCGGCGTTTCCGACCGAGCAGTCGGCGCGCCGGGTGTGGGACCAGGCTCCCGGTGGCATGCGAGGATTCATTGCGCGGGGCCTGGAGCGGCATCCGCTGCACGATCTGGCACGCTGAGGCGGACTCAGTAGAAGCATTTTTTTGGGGAGTCGCCAAGCTGGTTAAGGCACCGGATTTTGATTCCGGCATGCGTGGGTTCGAATCCTACCTCCCCAGCCCAAGCCCTCACCCCCGCCCCTCTCCCGAGCGGAGAGGGGAGGCTCGAGATCCCCTTCTCCCCTTGGGAGAAGGGCATGGGATGAGGGATGGGAGAGGGGAAATGGACAGCGGCGAATGATCTGATTGGGCCGAAGGTGAATAATTGAGGTCCTAATGCTGCAGGGAAGCACAGCCGAGAACAGGGGTTTCGACCGCCTGATGGTGTTCACCGGCAACGCCAATCCCCGGCTTGCCGAGGATGTGGCCGGCCACCTGAAGGTGCAGCTCGGCCGCGCCAAGGTCGGGCGCTTCAGCGACGGCGAGGTGATGGTCGAAATCCTGGAGAACGTGCGCGGGCGCGATGTCTTCGTGCTGCAGTCGATCTGCTCGCCGACCAACGACAACCTGATGGAGCTGCTGGTGATGGTGGATTCGCTGAAGCGCGCCTCCGCGGGGCGCGTGACCGCGGCCATTCCCTACATGGGCTACGCGCGGCAGGACCGGCGCCCGAGCTCGGCGCGGGTGCCGATCTCCGCCAAGGTGGTCGCCAACATGATGTCGAGCGTGGGCGTGGACCGGGTGCTCACCATGGATCTGCACTCGGAGCAGATCCAGGGATTCTTCGACATCCCGGTGGACAACATCTACTCCAGCCCGATCATGCTGGGCGACGTATGGAAGCGCAGCTTCAAGAACCTGGTGGTGGTCTCGCCCGACGTCGGCGGCGTGCTGCGGGCGCGGGCGCTGGCAAAGCGCCTGGAGTCCGATCTCGCCATCATCGACAAGCGGCGCCCGCGCCCCAACGTGGCCACGGTCATGAACATCATCGGCGAGGTGGAGAAGCGCACCTGCGTGATCGTGGACGACCTGGTGGACACGGCCAACACGCTGTGCGAGGCGGCCGCGGCGTTGAAGCAGCAGGGAGCGGAGCGCGTGCTGGCGTACTGCACGCATGCGGTGCTCTCGGGGAAAGCAGTGGAGCGCATCACGGGCTCCACGCTCGACGAGCTGGTGGTGACCGACACCATTCCGCTGCGCGAGGACGCCAAGGCGTGCAAGAAGATCCGGGTGCTGACGGTCTCCGGCCTGCTCGCCGAGACCATGCGCCGCATCAGCAACGAGGACTCCGTCAGCTCGCTGTTCGTCGAGTAGCGAGCTGAGGGATTTTTCACCCCGGGGTGATCTGGTCGCGGACACCCCGAAAACCGACAGGAGAACGTGATGAAGATCGAAGTGTCTGCTTTCCCGCGCGCGCAACAGGGATCGGGTGCGAGCCGCCGCCTGCGCGTTGGCGGGCGCGTGCCGGGCATCGTCTACGGCGCAAACCAGGCGGCGCAGAACGTGGAGCTCGACCACAACGCGCTCTTGATGCAACTCAAGCTGGAGGCGTTTCACGCCTCGATCCTCGACTTCGTGCTCGACGGGCAGAAGTTCCAGGTCCTGCTCCGCGATTACCAGATGCACCCGTGGCGGCAGCAAGTGATGCATGTGGATTTCCAGCGCGTGGACAAGAACCGCAAGATCCATATGCGCGTGCCGTTGCACTTCCTGAACGCTGCAATCTGCCCGGGCGTGAAGGTGGGCGGCGGCGTGGTGCAGCCCGCGCTGAACGACATCGACATCCAGTGCCTGCCCGACGACCTGCCGGCATTCATCGAGGTGGACTTGAAGGACATGCAGCTGAACGACACGCTGCACGTCATGGACATCCCCTTGCCGAAGGGCGTCGAGCCGGTCTCGAAACTGAAGCACGAGAACCCCTCGGTGGTGTCGGTGCATGTGCCGAAGGAGATCGTGGTCGAGGAAGAGGCGCCGGCGCCGGTCACCGAGATCATCGGCGAGGTCCCGGCCGAGGGCGAGGAAGCCGCTGCGGCTGCCGCGGAAGGCGAGAAGGGCGAGAAGAAGGAGGGCGCTGCCGAGAAGAAGGAGCCGGCCGCCGCCGAAAAGAAGGCGCCCGCCGCCGCCGCCGAGAAGAAGGAACCCGGCAAGAAAGGAAAGGAATAGGCGACTCCGGCAGGACGAGCCCGCCATTCCGAACGGACTGGCGGGCTTTTTTCTGGCCGTGAGTTTTACTCACCCATCGTCACTCATCACTTGATCGAATGAAGCTTATTGTCGGCTTGGGCAACCCGGGCGACCGCTACCAGGCGACGCGGCACAACGCGGGGTTCTGGTTCGTCGAGCGCCTTGCGGCAGAGTCCCACACGGTACTGCGCAAGGATGCGAAGTTCGAGGCGCTGGTGGGGCGGCACGAGGCGAGCGGCGCGTGGCTGATGCTGCCGCAGTCCCACATGAACCTCTCCGGCAAGCCGGTGCAGATGCTGGCGAGCTTCTTCAAGATCGCCCCCGCCGACATCCTGGTCGCGCACGACGAGCTGGATTTCCCCCCGGGGGTGGCACGCCTCAAGCAGGGAGGCGGCATCGCCGGCCATAACGGGCTGAAGGACATCTCGGCGCGCGTGGGGTCGCACGAGTACTGGCGGCTGCGCATCGGCATCGGCCATCCCGGGGACCCCCACGCGGTCACCGAATACGTGCTGCACAAGCCCTCGCAAGAGGATCGTGCCGCCATCGACGCCGCACTCGCGCGCGCGCTCGAGCTGCTGCCGCTCGTTCTCGCCGGCGACCTCCAGGGCGCGATGCTTAAGCTTCACACCGAGCCCGAGCCCGCGCGGACGGAGCGGCCGGTAAAGGCGGAGCCCGCCCGGCCCGCGAAGGCGGAAGCGGCCGCGAAGAAGAAGGTGACAACGCCGGATGCCCCCCCGAAACCCGCCAAGCCAGCACAGGCGGAAAAGGCCGCGAAGGTCAAGAAGGAAGAGGCAGCGGCAAAGAGCGGTGGCATCGGCTCTTTCCTGAAGAAGCTCATCCCGGGTTCGGACGCCGCGCGCAAGAAATGAGCCTCCGATGCGGCATCGTGGGCCTGCCCAACGTCGGCAAGTCCACGCTGTTCAACGCCCTCACCCAGGCCGCGGTGCCCGCCGCGAACTACCCCTTCTGCACCATCGAGCCGAACGTCGGGGTGGTGCCGGTGCCGGACCCGCGTGTCAAGAGGATCGCGGAAATCTCCCGCTCAGCGAAAGTGACGCCGGCGGCAGTGGAGTTCGTGGACATCGCGGGACTCGTCGCCGGTGCATCCAAGGGGGAAGGCCTCGGCAACCAGTTCCTCGCGCACATTCGCGAGACCGACGGCATCATCGATCTCGTGCGCTGCTTCGAGGACGAGAACGTCGTGCACGTCGCAGGGCGCGTCGACCCCATTGAAGATATCGAAACGATCCAGATGGAACTCGCGCTGGCCGATCTCGCGACCGTGGACAAGGTGCTCGAGCGCGTCGCGCCCAAGGCCAGATCGGGTGATGCGGAATCGATCCGGTTGGAGGCGCTGCTCAAGCGCGTGCGCGAGCGGCTCGACCAGGGCAAGCCCGCGCGCGGTCTGGCGTTCCAGGACGAGGAGCTCAGGCTCCTGCAACCGCTGTGCCTGATGACGACCAAGCCCGCGATCTACGTGGCCAACGTTTCCGAGAGCGGGCTCGCGGGCAACCCCTTGCTCGATCGCGTGCGCGCGTTCGCGGCGGCCGAAGGCGCTCCAGTCGTGGCAATCTGCGCCGCGCTCGAAGCCGAGATGGCCGGCATGGAGGAGGACGACAAACGCGCGTTCCTCGCCGACATCGGTCTGAAGGAGCCCGGCCTCGACCGGCTCGCGCACGCGGCCTACGATCTCCTCGGGCTGCAGACCTTCTTCACCACCGGCCCCAAGGAGTCGCGCGCCTGGACCATACACAAGGGCGACACCGCCTCGCAGGCGGCCGGCACGATCCACACTGATTTCGAGCGCGGCTTCATCCGCGCGGAAGTCATATCGTGCGAGGATTTCATCGCGTGCGGGGGCGAGCAGGGCGCGAAGGAAGCCGGGAAGATGCGGCTGGAGGGCAGGGACTACGTCGTGCGCGACGGTGACGTCATCTACTTCCGGACGGCGCTCTGACGCGCGCCCGGTGAGCCTTGGGGGCGCGTGCAGTGCCGTCTGCACCGGATCGAACGGACGCGCTGCGCCGTTCATCCGGCGCGTTCCAGTTTGAGGAGCCATCGCAATGAAACCGACATTGAAGCTGCCGGCAATTGACCCCGCCACCGTGCCCGCCGTCACCGGCTCGCGCTACCCGGAGCCGTTCAAGTCGCGCGTCTCGGCGCGGCGCAAGCAGCGGCTCGGTGATGCGCTGGGCCTCAAGAACTACGGGGTCAACCTTACGATGATCCCGCCGGGCGCGGTGTCGGCGCTGCGGCACTGGCATTCCCTTGAGGACGAATTCATCTACATCGTGAGCGGCGAGTTGACGCTCGTCACCAACGACGGCGAGCAGCGGTTGACGCCGGGAATGTGTGCGGGCTTTCCGGCAGGGAAAGCGGATGGCCACTACCTCGTCAACCGCACACAGCGTGATGCCGTCTATCTCGAGGTCGGTGACCGCCGCCCGGAGGATGCCGTGACCTATCCTGACGACGACATCGCGGGCCAGGCGACACCGCAGGGCCGGCGGTTTGCGCATAAAGACGGAACGTCGTACTAGCCTTCCTGCCTGCGCCGGGATGACGTTTCCTGTCACATAGTGACTGGGGCAGGGAGCCCTTTCATGCTGCCGACTGCGAATTTGCGGTCAGAATGCCTCTTTCATGAAAGTTGACCGAAAATCCATTACGCCTGACCAGCTAAACGCTGCTGGCACCATAGTTGCTTAACTAAGGGCCTCGAGCAACGAAAATTGCTTAATTCCTGAGCGATTAGCTCGATAAAGGAGCACCAAGTGCGTAATCTACAGAAGGGCTTCACGCTGATCGAACTGATGATCGTGGTCGCGATCATCGGCATTCTGGCAGCGGTTGCGCTGCCGGCGTATCAGGACTACACCGTCCGGGCGAGGATGTCCGAGGTGATCCTGGCGATGAGCGCATGTCGCACGACCATCACCGAGGTGTATCAGACCGGTGGCACGCCGCCTACTGCGAACCAGTGGGGCTGCGGTGAAACCGGTGGCGGCGGCACGCCGATCGTCACCAAGTACGTGGCGGGCCTGACCACCGACGCGGACGGTGTGGTGATGGCGACGATCCAGAACGTCAGCACCGACGTCAACACCAAGACCGTCACGCTGATCCCGCTGTCCAAGGCGGGTACCGCGGCGAGCTCTGCGACCGACATGGGCGTTGGCCTGTTCGGCTGGATTTGCGGCAGCACCGGTTCGACGATCGACAAGAAGTACTTGCCCGGCTCCTGCCGCGGTATCTAACCCGAACCGTCAAGGTCAGGAAAGAGGTACCCTTCGGGGTACCTCTTTTTTTTCCAGGCATGCGATGGCGAGCGCTGTGAGCCGGTATTCAGTCCTGATCGGCACCGGGCTCATCGTTGCTCTCGCCGGCGGCCTCTACCTTCCGTTCCTCACCAACCCGCCGGTATTCGACGACCTCGGCTTCTTTTCAGGACGGCTGTTCGCGTACTACGCGACGCACCCGCTCGGGCTCGAGCTGCGGGTCCCGCCTTACTTCTCGCTGGCTATCGTCCAGGTGATCTGGGGCAGCATGTCGGCCCACCGCATCGTGGGATTGGCATTCCATATCGCCTGTGCGCTGGCGCTCTACAAGCTGATTTTCGATCTCCAGCGCTATGCGGCGCAGCGCTCCGCATTGCCGCCGGCGACAGGCCTGGAAGCGCACGCCCCCGCGTTCATCGCCGCGGCCGCCTTCGCTGTCCATCCCGTAGCCGTCTACGGCGCCGGCTACCTCATCCAGCGCATGACGGTGTTCGCGACGCTGTTCTCCCTGATCTCGATCGTGCTCTATGCACGCGGGCTTGCGCGCCGCAGCCACACCGATGCGATATCCGCCGCGCTTGTCTATTCGCTCGCCGTGCTCTCCAGGGAAACCGCGGTGATGCTACCGGCCGCCGCCGCCGCCGCCGGCCTGATCGTGGCGGTGGAGCGACGTTTCGCGCTGCGCCACGCGGCCATCTATCTCGCGTGCTGCCTGCCGGCCGCTGTGCTCGTGACGCTGCTGGTGAAAGGCAAGATCGGCACGGCCTATGAGCCGGACTTCGGAGTGGTGTCGGCGCAAATTGCCCAAGGCGGCACACCCGCCGCGCTGGCTTCGCCGTGGCTCGAAAGCGCGGTGACACAAGCGGGGCTCTTCTTCCGCTATCTCGCGCTGTGGATATTTCCATACAGCGGCGCACTGTCCCTTGACCTTCGAACCGACCTGGCAGGCGCCTGGCCACTTGCGCTTGCGGTCCTCGCGGTGGCGGGATTTGTCGCCTATGGGGCATTTGGTTTCACGCTTCTGCTCAGGTCGGGCACGGCGCGCCTGGCGGGGTTCGGGCTGCTCTACCCGTGGATATTCTTCTTTCCCGAATTCGTCACGGTCCGCTTCCAGGAGCCGTTCGTCCTCTACCGCAGCTACTTGTGGGCGCCGGGCTTGATGGTGCTCCTCGCCGCCGGGCTGTCCCGGCTGCCGGGCCGTGCCGTCGCTGCATGCTCTCTCGTGGCGTTGCCACTGCTCCTCTACCAGGGCCACGACCGGCTGCGCAGCTTCTCCAGCAGTCTGGCGCTGTGGGAGGATGCCGTTGCGAAGCTGCCACGCAAGGCCGTACCGGGAGGCTCGCGAACGCTCTACAACCTGGGGCGGGAGTACCTGTACCGGGATCGTGCCGCGGACGCGGTTGCGGTCGCCGAGCGCTGTCTCGCCGAGTATCCCGCTACGTATGATTGTCACATGGCGCGCGGCTCGATCCATCTGCACCAGGAGGAGCCCCGCCAGGCGATTCCTCACTTCACCCGCGCCATCGAACTGCGCGCGGAATCCGGCACCGCGCGTCATCACCTCGGCGTCGCGCTCGAGAACCTGGGGTGCGAGGATGAGGCCCGGGCGCAATATCGGCTCGCCGCCCGGCTCGGGTTCCAGGGCGCGACCCACCGGCTGGGCCGGCTCGATGACCCCGGCAGCGGACTGCTGGCTCCAGTGAAGCCCAAACCGCGGACGGAAGCGTGCGACGAGCCGCTGCCCGCAACCGCGTTGCCGCCGCGACCTTAAGCCAGGCGCTCCGGGCGCGTCCGCAACGTCAATTCAGATTGGTAACGTACCTCACATGTGCGGGGACCGTGCCTCCGCGGTACAGCACGGAGCCATACGCGCGCCAGACGCGCTGCGCTTCCTCGCGCTCACCTGCGGCCTGCGCGCCGAGCATGGCGGTGAGCAGCAGGAAGCGCCCGAAATCGTCCCCTCCATCCGCTGACCCCTGCTCGAGCATCGCCCGCGCGCGCGCAAGCATCGCGGGCGCGTCGCGCGCCGCGATCGCCGCGTAGAGTTCCAGCCGCTGGCGCATGCGCGGCGCGAGCTTGCCGGGCGCGCAATCGATCCAGCGCCGTTCGATCCACAACGCGCGGCGCAGGTCCGGAGCGAGCTTGGCGAGCGTCAACTCGGCGGCGCGGTGCAGCTGCTCGATGGCTGTCCTCGACGGCGAGGCTCCGCATAGCGCGCCGGGACGCTTCAGCGAGAGAAGCGTGGTGAGCACGGCGGGATCCGCGTTCTGGAGGGGCTCCGCCGAGCGTTGAAGAAGCCCGCGGGCGATCGCAAGCGCCGCCGACCGGGTCCGCAGATTGAGCGACGGAACGTAGGAGGGCAGTGGCTCGGCGAGGTAGGTCACGGCTGTCCCACTGGCCATTTCGAGTATTGGCAGCGGCGACACTAGAAGACCGGGAATCGCCGTCGCGATGCTGCCGCGAAAGCGCGCGCGCGGCGCCTCGAGCTGCACGAACGGCCGGTAATCCGAGTTGACCGGGCCCGCGAGCGGCAGGAACAGCTTCGTGATCTCGCGTTTGCCGCCCACGTTCAATGCCGCGATTTCTTCCGCGCGGGTGATGCCGAGGCGTTTCAACTGGCCCATGAATGCCGCTTCCTTCACCGGCAGCGGGCCGAGCATGGGCACGGTGCCTTCGGCCACCGCCACCACGATCAGGTCCACTCCATTCATCTCGTAGATCTGGTAGTCGGCGAAATTCTCGCCCAGCGCGGCCAGTATGGAGCCGAGCAGCCGGTCGTTGAACTCGTAGGTCTGCAGCCACTGCACCAGCAGGCCGCCTGGGGCGAGATAGCGCTTCACGTCGCGATACCACTCGGTCGTGAACAGGCCCGCGACGCCGTTGACCCAGGGATTCGACGGCTCGGAGATGATCACGTCGTAGCGCTTGCTGTGGCGGGCAAAGAAGCTCTTGGCGTCCTCGATGACGATGTTGCTGCGCGGGTCGCGATAGGGCCGGATCACGCGCGGGATGAAGGAGCGCGCGCCGGACACCATGGCCGGCTCGATCTCGATCGTGTCCACCTCCCGCGGCGCGCTGTGCGAGAGCAGCGCCTCGGCCGTGAGGCCCGAGCCGAAGCCGATGTTGGCGTAGCGCGTCGCCTCGGGCTTGATCAGGAGCGGCAGGGCGGCCGCGATCACCATCGTGTACTCGTCGCCGGTGGGATCCCGGTCGGGGTCCATCTGGATGGATGCATCCGGCTTGCCGTTGGTGATGATGCCGACCGAGTTGTTGGTATGACGCCGCACCGCGATCGAGGCCGTCTTGCCGTCGCGGTAAAAGAAGACTTCGCTGTCCGCATGCGTCGCGAGGCCGTAACGGAACACACCGGAGGAAAGCCGGTCCGGTTCGAGCACGCCCGCGCGGGCAGCGGCCGTCGCCGCGACCATGCCGATGATCAGGGCCGCGAACGCGTGGACGCGCCGCAGCGCGGCCTGCGAGTAGCGCAGCAGCCAGGCGCCGAGCAGGATATCCAGCGCGGCGCCGAGCACCAGCGCGAGCTTCATGCCGGACTCCGGCACGAGGACGTGCACGGCAAGGAGAACGCCGGCGATCGCGCCGAGGGTGTTGGCGGAATAGATCTGGCCGATGGCGCGCTCGCCGTGCCCGCCCCGCATCAGGACATGCGTGAAGAGCGGCAGTGTCATGCCGGCGAGGAAGGTCGCGGGCAGCATGACGGCGAAGGCGATGGCGTGGCTGAACAGATTGAAGAACGGGTAGCTCTCTTCGCTCCTCTGGAGCACGCGCAGCACCCACGCCATCCAGTCGAATGTGTAGTGGTAGACGAAAATGGTCGCGAGCGCCGCCAGTCCCATGGCGATCTGCACCAGCCCCGCGAAGCGCACCGGGTCGGCAATGCGGTCGATGCGGCGGCGGATCCACAGACCGCCGAGCGCAAGCCCGGTGATGAACGCCGACAGCATCAGCTCGAAGGCCTGGAACGAGGAGGAGAGCACCAGCGAGAGCATCCGGATCCACGCGATCTCGTAGATGAACGAGGCCGCGCCGGTCACGAACGCCGCGGCGAGGAAGAGGCGCACCAGGTAGGTGCCGGCGGGCAGCGCGCCGGTGGCCGGCACTGCCGCGGGGGGCCGCGGCTCGCCCGCCCGCGCCAGCGCGAGGACGACCGCACCGAGAACGAGGTTCAAGACGCCGGCCGCGCGCATGGTGCCCGGCATGCCGAGCCAGCCGAGCAGGAGAAACGCCGCCGCCAGCGCGCCCGCCGCCGCGCCGATCGAGTTGGTGAAATAGAGCATCGCCAGGTGATGGCCGCTCGCCTCGGGGCTGCGCCGGATGACCGCGCCGCTCATGAGCGGGAAGGTCATGCCCAGCAGCACCGTCTGCGGGACGATCAGCAGGGCGCACAGCGTGTACTTGTAGACTTCCACGGCGAGCGGCGAGCCGAGCGCCGGAATCGCGTGATCGAGGGACGCCTGCGTGAGCCACTCGAACACCTCGTGGAACAGCAGGGCGGCGAGGCCGATGGCGATCTCGATCCAGCCGTAGGCCCCGAGCAGGTTACCGATCCTGCGGGTCGCCCGGCTCGCGATCCAGGCGCCGAGCGCCATGCCGCCCATGAACGCGGCCAGCACGAAGGATTGCGCGAAGGAGGCAGAGCCGAGAAAAAGCTTCAGGTAGTGCGACCAGATGGATTCGTAGATGAGACCGGTGAAGCCGGACAGGGTGAACAGGCCGAAGAGCAGTTGGACATTCCGATAGGTCATGGCGCTCCCGAGTTTCGACTGAACGCGAGTGTAGCCGATGCCCGGTGCGCCCGCTATGGCCGTATGTCACGGGGCGTCCCGCGCGCAACGCGATTCGCGATCCAGCCGCCGGAATTGGAGGATGCGGGCATGTTATCCTTGCTTGAAAGAATCGACTCGAGATGATCCACGTCTTTATCGGCTACGACCCGCGCGAGACGGTGGCGTACAGCGTGCTTGCCCACAGCATCCAGGCTCGCGCTTCCCAGCCGGTCTCCATCTCGCCGCTCAGGCTGTCCCAGCTGCAGGGCGTGCTGAGCCGCGAGCGCCATCCGCTGCAGAGCACCGATTTCTCGTTCTCGCGCTTCCTGACGCCGTACCTGTCTGGCTACAGCGGGTGGTCGGTGTTCATGGACTGCGACATGCTGATGCTCGACGATGTCGCCAATCTCTGGAAGCTGCGGGACGAGCGCTGGGCGGTGATGGTGGTCAAGCACCAGCACGTCCCGCGGGAAACGGTGAAATTCCTGGGCGAGCCCCAGAGCAAGTACGAGAAGAAGAACTGGTCGAGCGTGATGCTGTTCAACAACGCCCGCTGCCGCGCGCTCACCCCGGAGTACGTCAACCGGGCTTCCGGTCTGGAGCTGCACCAGTTCAAGTGGCTGGAGAACGACGCGCTCATCGGCGCGCTGCCCGACCGCTGGAACCACCTCGTCGGCTACAACCCTCCGCGCAAGAACGCCGCCCTCGTCCACTACACGCTGGGCGGGCCCTATTTCGAGGACTACCGGGATTGCGAGTACTCGAAGGAGTGGTACGCCGAGCGCGACGCGATGCTGCGCGTGGCGACGCCCGTCGTTGCCCGTTAGTCGACTGATTCCGCCAGCCCGGGATTGCCTTGCACACCGGCGAGCGCCGGCCGATTGGGCGTGACGGGCCGGATCGTGCGCTTGGCGCGCAAGTAACGCGTGACCACCTCCCACACCGGCTCGCCGCTTGCGCCCTCCGCGACCGGCGCCCAGCTTGCCACGCGGTAGCGCTTTCCGGCCTCGATGGCTTGGCCGCCCAGCGTCATGCCGCTGATGCGCGAGCCGATCCTCTGCGTCGGGTCGCACCGGTAGCGCATGCCGCCCACGCGCACCATGTCCCCACCCTGCTGGTAATAGGGGTCGGGATTGAACAGGTTGTCGCAGACGTCCTCGAGGATGCTCTTGATGGTCTCGCCGGTCATCTCAGTGACCGTGGTGTAGGGGTAGGTTACGGCGGTCTGGTCCATCACGTGCTCGAGCGTAATGGCCTCCCCGGGGAGGATCGTCGTGCCCCAGCGGAATCCCGGCGAAAAGGCGATCCCGGTGCCTTTCACCTCCATCAGGGCATCGAGAATCACCTGGTCGAAGGTGCCGACGAAATTGCCGCGCCGGTAGAGGAGTCCCTCGGTGACGGCGAGCTTCTCGGCGAGCCGCGCGGCGTAGGGCTTGCGCACGCGGGAAATGAGAGCGGCCATCTCCGGGTCGGGCTCGATCAGCGTGGCGAACACCGGCAGCAGGCGGTAGCGGCAGTCGCGCAACCTGCCGCCGCGCACATCGAGGTCGGCTACGGCTAGAAACTTGCCGTTCGATCCAGCGTTAGTGACGAGCGTCGTGCCGGCACGGTTGCGGACCGCGAGCGGCTCCGGCACGGCGTCGTGCGTATGCCCGCCGAGTATGAGATCGATGCCGCTCGCGCGCGAGGCGAGCTTGAGATCCACGTCCATGCCGTTGTGCGACAGCAGGACGACCGCCTGCGCGCCCATCGCTCTCACCTGGTCGACCACCTTCTGCAGGTTCTCCTCCTGGATGCCGAAGGTCCATTCCGGCACGAAGTGGCGTGGATTCGCGATCGGTGTATAGGGAAACGCCTGACCGATGATCGCGACCGGCACCCGGTTCACTTCGCGGATCACGTGCGACGGGAACACCGGGTCTCCGAAATCCGTGGTCCTGACGTTCTGCGCGAGGAACGCGGTTCTTCCGGCGAAATCCTTCTTGATCACCTCCTCGACCCGGGCGGCGCCGTAGGTGAACTCCCAGTGGCCGGTCATGACGTCCACACCAAGCAGCCTGGCGGCGTCGATCATGTCCTGCCCGCGGGTCCATAGCGCGGTGGCCGAGCCTTGCCAGGTGTCTCCTCCGTCGAGCAGCAGCGCGCCGGGGCGCTGCGCGCGCATTCGTTTTACCAGCGTGGCGAGATGGGCGAAGCCGCCGACTGCCCCGAAGCGGCGGGCGGCGCCCTCGAAATCTAAATGCGTAAGCGCGTGCGCGAGCCGCGTCCCGGGCGCGATCCGGAAATGACGGAGCATGGCTTCACCGACGAGATGCGGCGGCTTGCCGCGCGCGTCGCCGACGCCGATGTTGACGTCGGGCTCCCGGAAGTGAATCGGCAGGAGCTGGGCGTGGCAGTCGGTGAAGTGGAGCAAGGTAACATCGCCGCGCGGCCCCGGCAGATCGTAGAGGCGCTCGCCGCCGGCGGTCTCCGCCGCGCGGCCGGAGAGCGGCATGCCCTGTGCCGCAGCGACGGCCAGCATTTGCAGGAACTCACGGCGGCCAAGAGACATGGCGGGCGGGCAGCAGGGCGCGCGTTGAGCGGTGACTTTATCAACCGCTCGAATGCGCGCAGACAAAACGGCGGGTTAGCGTCCGTTTTATCGCGAGTTGATGGGTGAGGCCGGGTCGATCAGATACGCCACCAGGTGGGCGATCTGGTCCGGCGTCAGATGGCGGGTCGCGCCCAGGCGCGGCATGTTGGAGCAGGGGACGTACGCCCATCCGTTGTAGATGCGCTCGTAGGTGAGCTTCGCGATGGCCTCGGAATTCCCGCGCTGCCGGCCGTAGCCGGTCAGGCTGGGGCCGAGGTTGCCGACGTTGATCTCGCCGGGTGCGAGGGCGTGGCAGTTCTGGCAGAGCCCGCCGTTTTCCTTGCGCTTCTCGAGCATTCCGCCCTGGATACGATCGCCGGCGCCGTCGTGCGCAAGCTTGTTGCCGACCTTCCAGTCGCCGACGAGCTTGCCGGAGGCGGGGTACTGGATCGAGGCCCGCGCAAGCTTCACGACCTCGGCGGCTTCTTCCTGCGTGAGCGCGGCGCCCCCGATCTTGCTGCACAACTGCTGCGCCTTGTCCTGCTCCAGGCGCTGCAGCAGCGCTGGCGACGGCGCCGTGAAGGCTTCGCTCACCATCTTCTCGGCAATCCCGCGGGTCGCCGCGGGATCGGGATAGGTGGCGCATCCCGCCGCGATCAGCGCCGAGGCACCCGCGACAATCCAGACCAACCCTGCTATGCGCATACGTTCCTCACTTCGCTAACGCTTGAAACCCGGCACCTGGATCACGGCCCCGTTTCCCCGATACTGGAGATAGGTGGTCAACGCGATGGACGCATCTGACGCGTATTTCAGTTCCGGCAGCCGCATCTGCCAGAAGCAGTCGTAGAGCCGCCACTGCATCGTGCGCACCACGAAGTGCGCGCCGCGATACGCCGGCCACGTGCTGGCGACTTCCCCTATGTGTTTCGGATCATTGATGTTCCACAGGTCCTGCAGGCGAATCCGCTTGTTGGCTTCACCATGGCATTGGATGCACGCGAAATCCGTCTGCCCGGCGCGGCGGTGAAACAGGTATTCGCCCGCCTTGAAGGTGTCGTACTCCTTCTGGTGCCTGAGCGTGACGTTCACCTTCATCCCGTTTGACCGGGAAGTGATGTAGAGCGCCAGGGCTTCGACGTCGGAGCCGTCGCTTGCCGGGCGACTGATTGCCCGCTTCACGACGTCATCGCGATTGAAACCCTGCAGCGTGACCATGCAGTGCAACAGCCTGGATTCCAGGTCGTGTACCCGGTCGATGTCGGAAAAGTAGCGCGGCAGTTGCGCGGCAGCGCCTTCGAGCTTGCCCGGCCCGAGGCCGAAATCGCACCCTTCCAGCGAAACGCCCTTGGGGCCCCGCTTCTGGTGGAAGAGCGCCTTGCCCCGCTCGATCCACAATTCTCCGGGATTGTCCTCGGCCAGCATCTTGCGCCCGACCGCGAGGGGGTCGTCGGACTGCGCCAGCAGCGGTAAGGGACCCCACGCCACAAGGAATGCGAGCAAGATCGCGGCAAGCGCGCCGCGCGTTTTCGGCATGTTCTCCTCCTCGTTGTTGCCGTTGACCCAGCCCCGTCCCGTCCTAGGACGCCGGGGTTACGGTCGCTTCGTCAGTGCGTTTGTCGCCCTTGTTGTCCGTCCAGGTGACGCCGACCTTGTCTCCTGCTTTCGCGCCCTTGATGCGTAGCCCCAGGAACGGGTTGCGCGACACCGCCTGGCTCCACTGCGTGTCGAGCACCGGCTTGCCGTTGTGCGTGACCAGGACGCTCTGAATGAAGTGCAGCGGAATGATCTCGCCCTTGGCGTCCTTGCGCTGGCCCGTCTCCATGGGGTGCATCATCAGTATGCGCACGTCGGCGACATCGCCCTGGAGCGTGGCGCGGATCTTCATCGGTTCAGCCATGTTGTCGCTCTCTCCTCGTCGAGTGCCCGCTCAGCCGCAGCCGCCGACGGTGATCTTCACTTCCTTGCGGGCGACGTAGTATTTGCCGTCGGCCTTGACCACCGCCCACACGTCCGAGGTCTGGCCCATCTTGATGCGGGCGGAAACGTAGCCTTCGCCCCCTCCCGCCAGGTCGAATGTTGCCGCCAGCGGGAACGGGTTCTTCTCGGCGACGATCGAGATCTGCTGCGTTTTCGGCAGCCTGCTCGTGACCGCAATCGGAACGACCGCCCCGTTCTCGGCAATGTCGGGCGCGGTGATGACGATCTCCTTGCTCTCCGCGGCGCCGGTTGCGCCGAGGCTCTTCATCACATCGGCCAGCGTTTTCGACTCGAAGCCCGCCTGGTTCCAGGTCGCGGCCCAGGCCCACCCGCTCGCGAGGAGGCCGGCGGACCAGGCGGCCGCGAGCGCGCCCAGCCGGGAGGTCAATTGCAGGAAGTTTCTGCGCGGAGGGTTCATCATTTCTCCTATGTCTGAAAACCCCTCAGATATTAGTGCGAGTCCGCCGATGGCGTCCACCGCCCGGTTCTTATCGGGCCATAAGAAAAACTGAAGCGCATGAGGCCAGCGCTCACCGCGTGCGTGCGACCCAATGACCTGATTTGCCGCCCCTTTTCTCGAGCAGCCCAATGCCCTCGAGACGCATGCCGCGGTCGGCGGCCTTGCACATGTCGTAGATCGTGAGCAGGCCCGCGGCCACCGCGGTCAGCGCTTCCATCTCCACTCCGGTGCGCCCGGTCGTGGCGACGGTCGCCTCGCACCGCACCGCGCCCGCCTTGCGCTCGAGCGTGAAGTCCACGGCGACGTGGGTCAGCGCAAGCGGGTGGCAGAGCGGAATCAGGTCCGCGGTGCGCTTCGCCGCCTGGATCGCGGCGATGCGAGCGACGCCCAGAACGTCGCCCTTGCTTGCGGCACCGGCGGCGATTCTCCGCAACGTCGCCGGCCGCATGCGGATGCGCCCCGCGGCGCGTGCAATGCGCTGCGTGACGTCCTTGCCGGCGACGTCCACCATGCGCGCCTGTCCGCGCGCGTCGAAATGCGTGAGCTTGCCCAAGTTCCGGATTTCCGCGTGAAATGCGGGGCTTCCGTTAGGAACTCCCGCGCATCGGAATTATCATATCATCATGGCCTTGCGTATCCTGATTGCGCTTCTCGTGCTGGCTGTACCCGGCGTGCTCGCCCAGGGGCTGCCCGATCTCGGCGACGTCGCGCAGGCGGGCTTTACGCCCCTGCAGGAGCGGCGGATGGGCGAAGCCATCATGCGCGAGATCCGCGCCGACCGCGCCTACTACGACGAGGCGGAGGCGACCGACTACGTCAACAACCTGGGGAACCGGCTCGCCTCGCGCAGCATCGAGGCGCGCCAGCACTTCGAGTTCTTCCTGATTCGCGACCCCCAGATCAACGCCTTCGCGCTGCCCGGCGGCTTCATCGGCGTCAATACCGGGTTGATTCTCGCCGCGCAGGCCGAGTCCGAGGTTGCGGGCGTGATGGCCCATGAAATCGCGCACGTGACCCAGCGCCACATCGCGCGCATGCTGATGCAGCAGGACCAGAGCGCCGTCGCGACACTCGGCGCGATCGCGGCGGCGCTGCTGCTTTCGCGCGTGAGCACCCAGGCGGCCGAGGCCGCCATCGCGTTCGGCCAGGCGGGCGCGATCCAGAACCAGCTGAATTTCACGCGCGACAACGAGCGCGAGGCCGACCGCGTGGGACTGCAGATCCTCGACCAGGCCGGATTCGACCCCCGCGGCATGGCGGCCTTCTTCGAGCGCCTGCAGCGCGCGACCCGCGTCTACGAGTCCGGCGCGCCGACGTATCTGCGCACGCACCCGCTCACCTTCGAGCGCATCGCCGACATGCAGAACCGGACCGAGTCGCTCGGCTACCGCCAGGTTCCCGACAGCCTCGAGTTCCAGTTGATCCGAGCGAAGCTGCGGGCGCAGCTCGACTCCCCGCGCGACGCCGTCAGCTTCTTCGAGCAGAGCCTGGCCGAGCGCAAGTTCCTGAGCGAGGCCGCGAGCCGCTACGGGCTGGTGGTGAGCCTGATGCGGCTGCGGGAGCACGGCCGGGCACGCGTGGAGCTCGCGGCATTACGCAAGCTCGTTCCGGCGAACCCCATCGTGGAGACGTTGACGTGCGAATTCGGTGTCCAGGCCTACGGCGCGGAGAAGACGCTGCCCTGCTATCGAGAAGCGTTGAAGAGCTTCTCGTCCTACCGCGCGCTGATCTATGCCTACGCCAACGTGCTGCTCGAGACCAACCGCCCGCAGGAAGCGCTGCGGCTGGTCGAGGCACGCCTGCAGATGATCACGGACGACTACCGCCTGTACCTGTTGCAGGCGCGCGGCTTCGCGGCGCTCGACAGGCGGCTGTCCCAGCACCGCGCCCAGGCTGAGGCGTATGTGCGCATGGGCAACCTGGGGGCCGCGATGGAGCAATTGCGAATCGGCCTGAAGAGCGGCGACGGGGATTTCTACCAGGTGTCGAGCGCGGAGTCGCGCCTGCGGGAGCTGCGCAAGCTGGATGAGGAGCTGCGGCGGGAGGCCGCCCGGCGGTAGCGCAGGCGCAGCATAGGGATCCACCGGCGCAAAGCGGCTTAGAAAAATCAACAAGAAGCTTATCCGAATGACCATCACCCGCCAGCGCTTGCAGAGCGGGTTGTGCCTGCTGGGCGTGTGCGCGGTCGCCCTGCTGCCCGACCCGTATGCGGTGCTGTCGCAGTGGACCTACTACTTCCGGGACATCTCGCTCGCGTTCCTGCCGTTGCGCCAGTTTCAGGCAGCCGAGTTCGCGGCGGGTCGATTGCCGTTCTGGAATCCCTACGTGCACGAAGGCGAGTTCATGCTGCCTTCGTTCTACCCCCTCGACCTGCTGCACGTGCTCGATGCGAGCCCCCAGTTCGTGTCCTGGTTGCTGACGCTGCATTTGCCGCTCGCCGCGCTCGGCGCCTACGCACTCGGCCGCGCACGCGGCATGTCGCAGCTCGGGGCGTTCACATGCGGCACGGTGTATTCAATCGGCGGCTTCGCGCTTTCGACCCTGAATCTGTACACGTTCCTGCAGGCGCTTGCCCTGGCGCCCTTTGTCGTGCTGACGTGCGAGCGCGCGGCAACGCGCGGCGGGCGGTGGATCGCGGGCGCTGCCTGTGCGCTTGCGGTAAGTCTCACGACCCTTGCGCTGGAAATCGTCGGGCAGGCAATCGTGCTGGGCGCGTTGCTTGCCCTTTGGCGCGACCCGCGCTCGGATGAGCCTGCGCCGGGAACAGGCGAGGCGGCATCGCGGCTCGGCGCAGCGCTCGCCCTGGGCATCGGCCTGGCCGGCGTCCCGGTGGCGATTACGCTGGGCGTGCTGCCGGAGACCCAGCGCGGCACGGGGTTCGCCGCGGACGAGGCGGGCGGCCTGGCGCTGCCGCCGCTGGCGCTGTTCCAGTTCCTGGTGCCGAATCTCTTCGGGGCGCTTGCCCGCCCGATCGAGACCTGGTGGGGAGGCGCGGTTTTCAGGGACGGCACGCCCTATTTTCTCAGCATCTATCTCGGCGTGCTGGTGCTCGCCCTCGCCGTCGCCGGCGGGGCGAACGCACCCCGGCGCGAGCGCATCGTGCTCGTGAGCGCGGCCGCGCTCGGGGCGTGGCTCGCGCTGGGGCCCACAGGCGGGCTGTGGACGCTGCTGCACGATCTGCCGCTTGCCAACGCGTTTCGCACGCCGAGCAAGGCGCTCTATGTCGTGCACCTGGCGGCGGCACTGCTCGCGGGGCGCGGCGCCGACCGGCTGGCTGCGGGGGAGGGCTGGGCCCTGTTCTCGATGGTGAGCGCGATCGGACTGCTCGTGGCGGGCATGATCGCGGCCACCAGCTGGCTCGCGACGGATCACATCTCCGGCCTGCTCCAGCTCGAGGCGGCCGCGCGCGAGGAGCTGGGGGCAGTCCTTCCCGGTGATGCCGCCCGCTGCGCGGTGATCGGGCTGCTCGGGCTTGGGCTCGCGATCGCGGTGATGCGGGCGCGCCTGCGTCCGCAACTTGCGTCGATGCTGCTCGTGCTGGTGGTGGCGGTGGACCTGGCGCGCGCCGGCGCGGGTCTCAACCGGCAGGCTTCGCCGCTGGTTTTCACCCTGCTTCCGGAAATCACCGCCGAGCGCCTCCATGACCTGGGAGGCGGCCGCGTGTTTGCGGTGCCCGTCAGCTTCAGCCGGAATTTTCTCACCTGGCTCAACGCGCGCCAGACCGATTCCGACCAGTCGATGACCTACGCGATGCGACAGCAGCTGGAGCCGTACAACAACCTCCCGTATCGCGTGGAAACCGCCGGATCGCAGGACCGCACGCGCCTCATCCCGCTGCTGACATCGCTCGGTTGGACCGGCTACGACACGCACGACGTGACCCAGTTTCTGCCGTTGCTGCGGCATGCGGCCGTGAGCCGGATCCTGAGCTTCGACCCGATCGAGCATCCGGAGCTGCGGCTGCGCAGCTCCGTGTCGGTCGGCCTGACCGGGCTTACGCTGCACGTCTACGAGATGATCCGGCCGTGGCCGCGTGCGCTGGTCGCCTGCCGCGCGCACCGGGTATCCACCCGGCTCGAGGCGGCACGGGCGCCGCACGCGGCGGGCTGGAATCCCGAGCGCGACGTCGCATTCGAGAATGTGGTCACGACGCACGGGTCGGCATGCGGCGCGGGACGCGTGCGCACCATCTCGCTCCTTCCGGGCGAAGAGCGCTACGATGCCGAGAGTGACGGAGCGGGGTGGCTCGTCGTGCGCTCGACGCATGCGCGCGGCTGGCGCGCAACGGTCGACGGCGAGCCCGCGGCGCTGCTGCGCGCCGACGGTCGTCACCGGGCAATCGCGGTTCCCCCCGGCCGGCACGTCGTCACGTTGCGCTACGAGCCGCCGTGGCTGTGGTCCGGAATCGCCCTGATGCTGTTCTCCGGCGCGGTCGTGCTCGGGTTGCTCGTGCGCCCGCGCGGCCGCAAGCGAGAGGGATGACTTGGACAGCACGGACCCTTCGAAAACGGCACCCGCAAATGCTCCGTCTTTCGGCGAGGCTTGGCGCGTGTGGCTGAAGATCGGCTGCATCGGTTTCGGGGGTCCGGCCGGGCAGATCGCGCTGATGCACCGTATTCTCGTCGACGAGAAGAAGTGGATCGACGAAGCGCGCTATCTGCACGCGCTCAACTTCTGCATGCTGCTGCCGGGCCCGGAAGCGCAGAAGCTCGCGACCTACGCCGGGTGGCTGCTGCACGGAACGCGCGGCGGGCTCGCCGCCGGCATCCTGTTCGTAGCGCCCGGCGCGCTGGTGATGCTCGCCTTCAGCCTGCTCTACGTGCTCGGTCGCGGCATCCCGGTGGTGGATGGAGCGCTGTTCGGAATCAAGGCCGCCGTGCTGGTGATCGTGGTCGAAGCGCTGATCCGCATCGGGCGCAGGTCGCTGAAGACCCGGCTGCTGCTGGCGCTGGCGGGCGCAGCCTTCATCGGCATCTACTTCCTCGACCTGCCGTTTCCCTTGATCGTCCTGGCAGCGGCCCTCGTCGGCTTTCTGGTCGCCCAGTCCTCGCCCGTCCTGCTCGGGCTGAAGGCCGGCGCGGAAGCCGTGGCGGCGCCTGCGCCGGGACGCTGGCGGCACGCCGCAACCGCCACCGCCATCGGTCTCGTGCTGTGGTGGACGCCGGTTGCGCTGGCCGCGGCGATGCTGGGTTCAGGCCACGTGTTCGTGGACATCGGCATCTTCTTCTCGAAGCTCGCGGTGGTGAGCTTCGGCGGCGCCTACGCGCTGCTCGCCTACATGGCGCAGGAGGCGGTCGAGACCTATCGGTGGATGGCCGCGCCGGAAATGGTGGACGGCCTGGGGCTCGCGGAGACGCTGCCGGGACCGCTCATCAAGGTGACGCAGTTCGTGGGCTTCCTCGGCGCATATCGTGACGCCGCGCCGTTCTCACCGGTCGCCGCCGGTGTGCTCGGGTCGGCGCTGACCACGTGGGTCACGTTTGTGCCGCCGATGCTGCTGATCTTCGCGGGCGCGCCCTTCATCGAGCAGTTGCGCTCCAATCAACGTCTTTCGGGCGCGCTCGCCGCCATCACTGCCGCGGTGGTCGGCGTGATCCTCAACCTCACGGTCTGGTTCGTGCTGCACGTCCTGTTCGCGCGGGTCGAGGAGGTCCATGCCGGCCCGCTGCGCTGGTACGCGTTCGATCCCGCGACGCTCGATCTCAAGGCCTTCGCGCTGGCGCTCGTCGCGGCGGTGCTGGCGTTCCGGCTGCATCGCGGGCTGGTCGAGATGGTCGTGATCATGGCGGCGCTCGGAATCGCGGTGCGCGTACTGCTCGGCGCGTGAGCGGCGCCGGCTCGGCGGGCGCTCCGATATGGTATCGTGCGGAATGGAAAACGCGCGCGCGATGACGGTGTCCGGACTGGGACCGTTGCCGCAGAAAATCGGAAAGTACGAGGTCATCAGCGAGCTCGGCAAGGGCGCGACCAGCGCGGTTTACCGGGCGTACGACCCGTTCCAGAGCCGCCAGGTCGCCATCAAGGTCGTGTTTCCGGAGGCGCTCGGCGACCAGGAGTACGGCAGGCGCTACCGCAAGCTCTTTGTCACCGAGGCATCGCTCGCCGGAAAGCTCTCGCATCCGCACATCGTCGCCATCTACGATGCAGTGGCCGGCGAGGACACGAGCTACATCGTGATGGAGTACGTGGACGGGACGACGCTCGAGCAGTACACGCAGCACGAGAGTCTCCTGCCGGTGCAGCGCATCGTGGAGATCATCTACAAGTGCGCCAAGGCGCTCGAGTACGCATCCAACCAGGGCGTCATCCACCGCGATATCAAGCCCGCCAACATCCTGCTCACCGGCGACACCGACATCAAGATCTCGGATTTCGGCGCGGCACTGACGCAGGCCGCCGAGACCACCCAGGTGAGCGGCATCGGCTCGCCGGCCTACATGTCGCCGGAGCAGGTGAAAGAGCAGCAGCTGACCAACCAGACCGACATCTTCTCGCTCGGCGTCGTAATGTACCAGCTCCTGACCGGGCGCCTCCCGTTCCAGGGGGCGAACAACTACAGCATGATCTACCAGATCATCAACATCGATCCGCCCAGCCCGATCGAAGTGCGCCCCGATATCCCGCCGCGCATCGACGCGATCGTGACGCGCGCCCTGCAGAAGGACACCGCACGCCGCTACCAGACGTGGGATGAGTTCGCGCACGACCTCGCCACCGCCCTCGGCGCCCAGGAACGGCCCACGCAGGGCTTTGCCGAAAGCGAGAAGTTCGATACGCTGCGCGGCCTCGAGTTCTTCCGCCAGTTCAGCGACGCCGAGCTGTGGGAGGTGCTGCGCCTCGCGAGCTGGCGCCGCTACCCGCGCGACACGGTGCTCATCCGCGAGAACGACATCGGCTCCTCGTTCTTCATTGTCATCTCGGGCGAAGTGCGGGTGGTGAAGGCGGAACGGATCCTCAACGTGCTCGCGGCGGGCGAGTGCTTCGGCGAGATGGCCTACCTCGGCAAGCACAAGTTCCAGCGCTCGGCGAGCGTCGTCGCGCTCTCGGACGTCTCCGCGATCGAGATCCGGGCGGAGACCCTGGCGCGGGCCTCGGACCTGTGCCGGCACCATTTCCACGGCGCGTTCCTCGAGCTGCTGGTCGACCGGCTGGCGAAGGCCAACGTGCGGCTGTCCCAGTTGCTGCTTGACCGCAATATCAGCGTGTTCTGAGATTGCGGTAGACTGCGTACCCCTGCACGGCGAGAACGGCGATGCTATTCGACAAGGAACTGGACGCGCGCGGCTTGAACTGCCCGCTGCCGATACTGCGCACCAAGAAGGCATTGACGGACATGCTCTCGGGCCAGGTACTGAAGGTCCTGGCGACCGACCCCGGATCGGTCAAGGACTTCGCGGCATTCTCCAGGCAGACCGGCAATTCCCTGCTGTCCTCCGAGAAAGCCGACACGGAGTTCATTTTCTTCATGAAGAAGAAATAGCGCGCCTGCGACCCGCGCGTCACGCACCGTGGGCTGCCGCGCCCTCCATCGTCACTTTCACCTCCGACTCCCCTTGCCACAGCATCTCGTAGCCGAGTTCCTTCGTGTCGGAGCACATTTCGACGAGGGCGCCGAACTTGGCGTTGAACAGCGCGTCCGCGTGTGAGCGTTCGTGTTCCGCGAACGAGCGCCAGTAGGTCACGATTGCGAGATGGTCCTCGGCGGCCACCGTGCCGAGCGACCCCTCGTCGGAAACGAAGCCTGTGAACCGGAAGACCTGCCCGGCGATGAAGCCGCCCTTGTCGCCACCGTAGGCGCACTTGACCACGTTGCACATCTCCCCGATTGCGAGCTCGACATCCTCGACGCTGACACCCGGCTTGAGCCGGACGGTGTTGAACAGCATCTTCGCGCCGAAGGGAACGGATATGGGATCGAACATGGGACTCTCCCCGGGCATGGCTGGCATGCAGTCAGCCCCTTCTAGATATCCCAAAAGCGGTTGCCGCGCAAGCGACGGGCTCGACCGCGGGGCACCCATCGAGCAGGACCTGTCGTGAGGCCGGGAATGTCACGCCGGGCCTGGCTGGCGCGCGCCGCCGCGGGCGGCGCGGCGCTCGCTGCGGCAATGGCGGGGCTCCGCCGGGCCCTGGCGCGCGGTACCGTGGAGCCGGGCGTCGCCCGCGTGCGGGGGGATGCACGCATCAATGGCAAGCCCGCGCTGCGGGGCATGGAGGTGAAGCCCGGGGACGTCATCACGACCGGTCCCGGCGCAGAGCTCGTCGTCGTGATCGGGCGCGACGCCTTCCTGGTGCGCGCGCAGTCACGGATCGAGTTGTCGGGAGACGCGACGCGGCTGCTGGTCGCGAGCCTGCGCATCGTAACGGGCGCGCTGCTCTCCGTATTCGAGCCGGGAAGGGAGAAGCAAATCCGGACGGCGACCGCGACGATCGGGATCCGCGGCACCGGCATCTACGTCGAGCTGGACGGGCCCCGCACCTACGTGTGTACCTGCTATGGCGAGGCGGAATTGACGCCGGTGGACGATCCCGCGGCGGCGGAAACGGTGCGCACCCAGCACCATGATGAGCCGCGCTACATCCATCCCAAGGGCATGCCGCGCATGATCGAGAACGCGCCGGTGTTGAACCACACGGACGCGGAGCTGGTCATGCTCGAGGGCCTGGTCGGGCGCAACGTCCCGTTCTCGTTCATCTACACCCCCTACTAGCGCACTATTAGCTGATGATGCCGAGCCGGACGTAGATCGGCCGGATATGGTGCCGCAGGCGCGGCAGTTGCCGCGCGAGCCAGAGCGCGCCGGCGAGGGGCGGGCCGATCATGCGGGCGGCGTTGTACATGCCGGAATTGAGGGCGATGGCGATCTGCTGCACCCGGTAGCCGACGATGCCCAGCGACTGGCCGACGAAGAACAACCGGAAGTTGCGGTGATGGAAAGCGCGCAGCGAGTGGATCACGCCAGCTGCTGCAGCTGCTCGTTCACCTTCTCGAGCATGGCTTTGAACCTCGCAAGCCGCTCTTTCTCCTGCGCGACGATCAAGGGGGGGGCGCGCTGGACGAAGTCGGGATTGGCGAGTTTGGCCTCACATTTCGCGATTTCCGCCTCGATACGCAGCCGCTCCTTGTGCAGGCGCTCGCGCTCGGCGGACATGTCGACCTCGATCTTGAGCATCAACCGGTACTCGCCGACGATCGAGACCGGCGCGCCCGCCGCGGGCAGCGGGCCCTCGACGATAACGACCTCGGAGAGCCGCGCCAGCGCGACGAGGTAGGGCACGAACGGCGCGAGCCGCGCGCGGTCGCCCTGGATGAGGAGGGGCAGCTTCTGCGACGGCGCGACGTTCATTTCGGCGCGCAGTGTTCGGCAGGCGTTGGTCAGACCCTTCAGCAGGGCGAGCTCTTCCTCCGCGGCTTCGTCGAGCTTCTCCGGCTGCGCCTCCGGGTAGCGGGCGAGCATGATGGATGGACCGCGCTTCCCGGCGAGGGGCGCGATTTTCTGCCACAGCTCCTCCGAGATGAAGGGGATCACCGGGTGCGCGAGTCGCAGGATCGCCTCGAGCACGCGGGCGAGCGTCCTGCGGGTGGCCCGCTCCCGCGCTTCGCCGCCCGCGGCGAGCTGCGCCTTGGCGAGCTCCACGTACCAGTCGCAGTACTCGTCCCAGGTGAGCTCGTAGATCGCGCGCGCGAGGTTGTCGAACCGGTACTCGCGGTACGCGCGCTCGGCCTCGGCCTCGGCACGCTGCAGCCGGCTCGTGATCCAGCGGTCGGCGACGGAAAACTCCAGCGGCAGCATCTCGTCCACCCCGGTATCGCGCCCCTCGCAGTTCATGAGCACGAAGCGCGTGGCATTCCACAGCTTGTTGCAGAAATTGCGGTAGCCGTCGCAGCGCGAGAGATCGAACTTGATGTCGCGCCCGTGCGAGGCGAGGCTGGCGAAGGTGAAGCGCAGCGCGTCGGTGCCGAAGGCGGGGATGCCCTTCGGGTACTGGCGGCGGGTCGCGGCCGTAATGCCCTCGGCCTGCCGGGGATCCATGAGGCTCGTCGTGCGTTTCTCGATCAACGCCTCCAGCCCGATGCCGTCGACGATGTCCAGGGGATCGAGGATGTTGCCCTTCGATTTCGACATCTTCTGGCCCTCGGCGTCGCGCACCAGCCCCGTGATGTAGACCTCGCGGAACGGCACCTTGCCGGTGAACGGCAGCGTCATCATCACCATGCGGGCAACCCAGAAAAAGATGATGTCGAAGCCCGTGACGAGCACCGAGGAGGGCAGGTACATGCGCAGCGCCGGGTTGTCCGCGGGCCAGCCGAGGGTCGAGAACGGCCACAGCGCGGAGGAGAACCAGGTGTCGAGCACGTCCTCGTCCTGCCGCAGGTCCGAGGAGGTGACCCGGCCGCCGCTGCGCACGCGCTCGAGCATCGCCTGCCGGTGGCGCGCCTGCGCCTCCTGCCTCGTGCGCGCGACGAAGATGCTGCCTTCGCTGTCGTACCACGCCGGAATGCGGTGCCCCCACCACAGCTGCCGCGAGATGCACCAGTCCTGGATACGGGTGAGCCAGTCGTTGTAGGTGGCGGTCCAGTTCTCCGGCACGAAGCGGACCTCGCTGCGCGCCGCCGCGTCGAGCCCCGCCTGTGCGAGCGCCTCCATCCTGACGAACCACTGGTCGGTCAACATCGGCTCCACGACCGCGCCGGTGCGCCCGCAGCGCGGCACCTTGAGCTTGTGCGGCGCCGCCTCCGCGATCAACCCCTGGTCCTTCAGGTCCGCGAGGACTTTCTCGCGCGCTTCAAAGCGGTCGAGCCCGCGGTAGGCGGCAGGCGCGTTGTCGTTGATGCGGGCCTCCGGCGTGAAGATGGCGATCGGCTCGAGCCGGTGGCGCAGCCCGACCTGGTAGTCGTTGAAATCGTGCGCCGGCGTGATCTTCACGCAGCCCGAGCCGAATTCCGGGTCGACGGCTTCATCGGCGATCACCGGAATGCGGCGGCCGGTAAGCGGCAGCAGCACCTGCTCCCCGATGTAGGCTTGGTAGCGCAGGTCGCCCGGATGCACGGCGACAGCGACGTCGCCCAGCAGGGTTTCCGGCCGCGTGGTGGCGACGATCAGGAAGTCGGCGCCGGAGGCGAAGGGGTAGCGGATGTGCCACAGCGTCCCGTTCTCCTCCTCGGATTCGACCTCGAGGTCCGACACCGCGCTCTTCAGCACCGGGTCCCAGTTGACGAGGCGCTTGCCGCGGTAGATCAGTCCCTGCTCGTGCAGGCGCACGAACACCTCCGTCACCACGGCGGAGAGCCCCTCGTCCATGGTGAAGCGCTCCCGCCCCCAGTCGCAGGACGCGCCGAGTCGGCGCATCTGGCGCGTGATGGTGGATCCCGACTCCTCCTTCCAGCGCCAGACGCGCTCGATGAAGCGCTCGCGACCCAGTTCCCGCCGCGAGGTGCCCTCGGCCTCGAGCTGGTGCTCGACGATGATCTGGGTGGCGATGCCGGCGTGGTCCGTCCCCGGCTGCCACAGCGTGCTGTAGCCGCGCATGCGGTGGTAGCGCGTGAGGGCATCCATCAGGGTGTGCTGGAATGCATGCCCCATGTGGAGCGTCCCGGTGACGTTGGGCGGCGGCAACAGGATGCAGTAGCGGCGCGCGTTGGCTTCGTCGAGGCCGGCCCGGAAGTAGCCGCTCTTTTCCCACGCCGAGTACCACCGTGTTTCGATGGCTGCCGGCTCGAAGGTCTTGGCGAGCCCCGTCGCGGCGGACGGCGCGCCCGGGAACGGCGGCACGCCCGTCGCGGCTTCCTGCAGGGCGGTTCGCGCGTCCACCGCGACGCGCAGGTTCTTGATCTGCGCGTGCAGCGTCTCCTCGATCGAGGCGCGCACCATGCCGTTGATGTCGGCTTTGATGTCCAGGCTGATCTTGGCGAGCGCCGCGTCGAGCGCGGCCCCGATGTCGGGGATGAACCGTTCCTGCATGATCTGCGTGATCTGCTGGTCGAGGTCGCGCTTCAACCTCTGGTAGAGGCTGTGCTCGAGGTTCTGGGCCTGGACGCGCGAGATGACCTCTCCGGACGCGGTCCCGGCCGGCGCGGCGGGCAGCCGTTCCGCCGGGATCACTTCAGTCAGCGTGGGGATGGCGGCGTCCGCTGGCTGGGACGCGACCGGTTCCGTCAGCGTGGGCACCGGGCGCGCGCCGGCTGTGGGAGCGGGTGGCGCCGCGCCGCGCAGCCGCGTGAGCAGCGCATCGGCGCGCTTCATCAGCTCGTCGCTCTCGTCCTTGCGGTTCGGTTGCTCGGCCATCCGGCTATTGCTCTCGGTTCCTGCTGAGGTCGTGGGTGCGGATCTCGTAGCCGCGGTCGCGGTAGAAGCGGAAGCGCTCCCGCGCCTGCGCGCGGTCCTCCCCATCCGTGCCGACGATCTCGATCAGCCGCTGGAAGCGGCTGAAGAACGGCGGCCATTCGGGGCGCAGGTTGAGCAGCACCTCCTCGTGCAGCAACGGCTCGCCGCGGCAATCGACGATGACCGGCGTTTCCGCGGCGAGCGGATCGTCGGGGGCGCAATGCGGCACGAAGCCGATCGCGGGCGTCGTCCACAGCGCGCGATCGACGCGATGCGCGGATTCGCGGTCGGCGCAGAAGACGATGACCTTCAACCCGCGCGCGAACGCCTTGCCCGCGAGCTGGCACGTGACCCTCAACTTGTCCTCGACGTGCGTGTAGAAGTCGATCTGCGTCATGCGGCGCGGTTGATGAGGAACTGCGTCAGCAGCGGCACCGGCCGCCCGGTCGCTCCTTTTTCCTTGCCGCTCTTCCACGCCGTGCCGGCGATATCGAGATGCGCCCACGTGTACTTCTTGGCGAAGCGCGCGAGAAAGCACGCGGCGGTCACCGCCCCGGCCGGCCGGCCGCCGATGTTGGCGAAATCCGCGAAATTGCTCTTCAGCTGCTCCTGGTAGTCGTCCCACAACGGCATGCGCCACACCCGGTCGCAGGCATCCTCGCCCGCCGCCACGACCTCGCGCGCGAGCGCCTCGTCGTTGGCGAAGAGCCCCGTGGCGACGTGCCCGAGCGCGATGACGCAGGCGCCGGTCAGGGTCGCGATATCGATGACCGCCGCCGGACGGAAGCGCTCGACGTAGGTCAGCGCGTCGCACAGGATCAATCGGCCCTCTGCATCGGTGTTGAGAATCTCGACGGTCTGGCCGGACAGGCTCGTCACGATGTCGCCGGGCCGGGTGGCGCGGCCGCCCGGCATGTTCTCGGTGGCGGGAATGGCGCCGACGAGGTTCAACGGCAACCGCATCTCGCCCGCGGCTTTCAGCGTGCCGAGGACCGCCGCCGCCCCGCACATGTCAAACTTCATCTCGTCCATCTCGGCGGCCGGCTTGATCGAGATGCCGCCGGTGTCGAAGGTGATGCCCTTGCCGACGAGCACGACCGGCTTCTGGGCTTTCGGGCCGCCGCGGTGCTCGAGCGTGATGAACCGGGGGGGCTGGGCGCTGCCTTGCGCGACCGACAGCAGCGTGCGCATGCCGATGCGCTCCATGTCCTCGCGCCCGAGCACGGTCAGCTTCATGCGATAGCGCCGCGCCAGCTCGCGCGCCTCGTCGGCGAGATGGGACGGCGTGCACACGTTGGGCGGAAGATTCCCAAGGTCCCGGGCGAGGCTCACGCCGTGCGTCACGGCGAGCCCCTGCTCGAGGCCGGCGGCGGCGCCCTTCCCCGCGGCTCGGTCGACGGAGAGCGCCAGCCGGCGCAGCGCCGGGCGCTCGTCGGCGTCCTTACTCTTCATCCGCGTGAAGCGGTAGCCGCTCCCGCCGGCGACCGTCACCGCTTGTGCCACCTTCCACTGGGCGTCGTGGCGGCCGACCGCAAGCTCGGTGAGGTGCAGCGAGGCTTCCTCCGCGCCGGTGCCCTGGAGTGCGCCCACTGCTGCCGCGACCGCTTCGCGGTACTGCTTCTCGCGGAACTCGCTCTCGCGGCCGAGCCCGACCAGCAGGATGCGCCCGGTGACGCCGGGCGCATCGTGCAGCAGCAGCGTCTTGCCGAGCCGGCCCTGCATGTCGCCGCGGAGTACGACCTTGCTGAGGTAGCCCTTGGACACGCGGTCGAGCGCCGATGCCGCAGCGGAGAGCCGGCGCGTCTCGTAGACGCCGACGACCACGCAACCGTTGGCGCCGGTCTGCGGCGCGCCGCTTTTTATGCTAAATTCCACCGTGCGCTCCCTGTCGAGTTAGGGCCCTGATTCATTGCGCATTCTAGCAGCCTGTCGGACTCGAGCGAATGAGCGTAGTCAGGCCCGCCACGGGTTACCTCGTCGTGTTGCCGGCGCCGGCGAGCGCGGCCGGGGACGCAGCTAGCCGATGATCTTCCGCACCGCGCTCCTGCGCGAGCTGGCGGCAGCCGCCGCCGCGACCTTCTTCGTTCTCGTCGGCATCGTCATCACCATGCTGCTGTTGCGGCTGCTCGGGCAGGCGGCGAGCGGCGCCATCACCTCCACCGGGATCGTGGCGCTGCTCGGCTTTGCGATGATCAATTACCTCCCGGTCCTGATCTCGTTGACGCTCTTCATCTCGGTGCTGATGACGCTCACGCGCAGCTACCGCGACTCCGAAATGATCGTCTGGTTCTCCTGCGGCATGGGCCTCACGCAATGGATACGGCCGGTGCTGCTGTTTGCGATACCGCTGGTGCTGGTGATCGCGCTGCTGTCGCTGGGGCTCTCGCCGTGGGCGGTGGCGAACAGCGAGGAGGTCCGTCGCCAGATGGACAGCCGCAGCGACGTGACGGCAATCTCGCCCGGCGTGTTCCGCGAGTCGCGCCACGCGGCGCGCGTGTATTTCGTGGAAGAGGTCGCCGGCGCGGAGAACCTGGTCGCCAACGTGTTTGTGAGCTCCACGCAACACGGCAAGCAGGGCGTCATGGTGGCGGCGCGCGGCTTCCAGGAGACCGCCGAGAACGGCGACCGTTTTCTCGTCCTGCTCGATGGCCGCCGCTACGAGGGCGAGCCGGGGTCGAGGGAATACAAGGTCTACGAGTTCGGGCGTTACGCAATGCGTATCGATACCGTGGAGTCACGTGCACCGCGCACGCCGACCACCAAGTCCCTGTCCACGCTCGAGCTGTTTCGCGAGCCCACGCCGCGCAACCTGGCGGAGCTGTCATGGCGCCTGGGCATCCCGACGGCCACGTTGATCCTGTCGCTGCTGGCGATCCCGCTTTCGTTCGTCAATCCGCGCGCGGGGCGCTCGATGAACCTGGTGCTGGCGCTGCTGATCTACATGACCTATAGCAACCTGCTCTCCATGACCCAGGCCTCCATCGCGCAGTCGCGCATCTCGCCCGTCGTGGGGCTGCTGGGCGTGCACGCCCTGATGCTGCTGCTCCTGGCCGCGCTCTTCTACCGGCGCCTGATGGTGTTTTCGTTATTCCGGCTGGTGCGATGAGGACGCTGCGGCGCTACCTCGCGACGGAGATCGTGGCGGCGACCGCGCTGGTGATCGTCGCGCTGCTGATGCTGTTCGCGTTCTTCGACCTGATCGACCAGATCAAGGACATCGGGCGCGGCGCCTACAACCTGCGCCGGATCGTGATCTACGTGCTGCTATCCATGCCGGATCACGCCTATGCCCTCTTTCCGGTCGCCGCCTTGATCGGCACGCTCTTCGCGCTCGCGCAGCTGGTCGCGGGATCCGAGTACACCGTGATGCGGACCTCCGGCGTCTCCACCACGCGCTTTGCGGCGACGCTTGCGTCAATCGGACTCGGATTCGCCGTGCTCACCTTCGCGTTCGGCGAATTCATCGCGCCGCCGGCGGAGCAGCTGGCGCAGCGCCTGCGCTCCCAGGCCATCACCGGACTGGTGGCCCAGGAATTCCGCTCGGGGCTCTGGATCAAGGACGACCGGCGCTTCATCAACGTGATCGAGGTGCTGCCCGACACCACGCTGAAGGGGGTGCGCATCTATGAATTCGACAGCGAGTCGCGCCTGCGGTCCGTGAGCTTCGCCCAGCGCGGGCGCTACCAGAGCGGCCGGCGCTGGGTGCTGCAGGACGTGGTGCAGACGCAGTTCGAGGAGATGCGCACCACGGTCCGGGAACTCCCTGAGCTCGAATGGCATTCCGTGCTCGACCCCGACCTGATCGCCGTGCTGCTCGTCAAGCCCGAGCAGATGTCGGCGTGGAATCTCTATTCCTACTCCCAGCACCTGAAGGAGAACCGGCAGAAGGCCCTGCGCTACGAGATTGCGCTGTGGGCGAAATTCGTGCACCCGCTGGCGCTGGTGGTGATGATGGTGCTGGCGTTGCCGTTCGCGAATATCCAGACGCGCCAGGCAGGGGTCGGCGCCAAGATCTTCACGGGCATCATGCTCGGGCTCCTGTTCCACTTCTTCAACCGCCTGTTTTCGCACCTGGGCCTGCTCAACGACTGGCCGCCGTTCGCGGTCGCGATTCTGCCGACCACGATCTTCCTCTCCGCCGCGATCACGATGATGTGGTGGCAGGAACGAAGATGATCCGGGTGCCGGCAAGCCGGTCGTGCAGGAACAGGCCCTCGCGGTCGACGAGCGCCCACAGAAAACCCGCGCCTGCGAGCGCGCACCCCGCGAGCGCGAAGACGAATCGGCTCACGGCGTGCCTGAGGTTGAGCGGGGTGCCGGCGCGGGTGACGACACGCAGGCGCCAGGTCTTCATCGCCAGCGTCTGACCACCGCGGCGCCACTGCCAGACGAAATAGGCGGCCGCCACCGCGATGAGATAGAGCTGGAACAACAGGCGCGCCGCGATCGCGTCCGCCGTGTGCGTCATCAGGACGAAAGGCAGGGCCGCGGCGAGGAGCAGGGCGGCGAGGAGCAGCGCCTCGTAGGCGAGGGCCAGTGCGCGCCGCGCCAGGCTCGCGGACGGTGCCTCAGGCGGCGCGCCGCCCTCACCGGCGTCGCGCATGGCCGCGCGGCACGGCGGTCACTGCGCGGGCGGCGCAGGCGTCGCTGCGGTGGCGGTACCCGGGGGCTTGGTGCCGGAGGGCTCCGGTGTTGCCACCGCGGTCGCGGACTCGGTGTTCTGCGGGTCGGGCGGCGCCGGCGGATCGGATGGCGAGAAATCGGGCTGCTGCGCGAGCGAGCGCTGGTAGCGCTGCCACTGGGCGGTAACCTCGTTGCGCTTCTCGGGCGGCAGCTTCTTCAGCGCCTGGTACTTGTCGCGGGCCGCGGCACGCTCCGCGGGTGTCAGCTTGGTCCAGTCGACCATCCGCTTCTGCAGCCGCTGCTGCTCCTGCGGCTTCATCTTGGGATAGCGATCCGCAATCTCCACCCACTTCTTGCGCCGCGTCGCATCCATCTTTTCCCACTCGGATGCCAGTGGCGCGAGGACCTGCTTCTGCGCGGGCTTCAGTTCCGACCAGGCGGGGCCGGCGGACTTCTTCGCGTCCGCCTTCACCTGCGCCGCGGCCGCCGGGGCCGCGAGACACAGCGCGAGGATCAGCGCGACGAGCGTTTGAGCCATGAATCGAAGCCCTTGTCGAGGTAGGCGTTGATCGGCAGCTCGTCGGTCAGCAGATAGACGTCGATCTCGGCGAGTCCATTCGCCGGCCCCGTGCTCTGCCAGTAGACAAAGCCCGCTGTCGCGAGCGCAAGCGCCGTCACCGCGATCAGGAGGCGGGCGCCACGGAAGGGGTGTTGGTGTTCCGTGAGCCAAACTGCCGCGTGCCCGGCCCAGGCGAGCCCGAACACCGGCGCGGGTTGCTCACGGTAGCGCGACAACGCGTTGCGGCGCGCGGCGGCCAGCCGCTCGCGCACGCGGGGCTCAAGCTGATCCACGCCGTCCTCGAGATACTGGACGATCTCACTCGCCAGTTCGTGTTCCGGCCGGTTCATAGTTTGATCCCTTGTTTCGCCAGCATCACGGCGAGCGCATGGCTTGCCCGCGAGCAGTGCGTTTTCACGCTTCCCTCGGAGCAACCCATAATTTCTGCAGCTGCCGTGACGTCCAGTTCCTCCCAATAACGCAGCAGGAACGCCTGGCGTTGACGCGCGGGCAGCCTTTCCAGCGCTTTCTCAATAAAAGCAAGTACTTGTGAACGCTCCAGCTGCTGCGCCGGGGGCTCCGAAAATTTGGAGTCATCCGCCACTTCCAGAGTTTCAAGGGGATCGGCGTCGTCCTCGGGATCCGCCCCCAGCAGGCTCGATATCGGCATGGTCCAGATCGAGCGCACCTTCTGGCGGCGAAAGTGGTCGCGTATGGTGTTCTGGAGAATGCGCTGGAACAGCAAGGGCAGCTCGGCAATCGGCCGCGCGCAATATCGCTCGGTCAACTTGAGCATGGCGTCCTGCACGATATCCAGCGCGGCTGAATCATCCCGAACTGCGAACAGTGCCTGCTTGTAGGCGCGGCGCTCGACTTCGGCGAGGAAATCCGAAAGTTCTTTCCGGGTGGCCAGGGGTCGCGCCTTGTCTGGAACGGCCGGGTGAGCGTATGCGGCATGGCGTGCGTCTTCGAATTCGCCCGCCGGGTCCGGGGCATCTTAGCAAATCGCGGAAGGGGTGCAAGCAAGGCGCAGCCGGACTCCGGAGTTCGCTCTATCCTGCTGTTTAAAGGGATATTTTGCTTGACCGGTGCAGCGCCAACCGGTAACGTTACACGTTTCCGATTGGCCTTGAGCGAACCCATGGAACTCACCGGCGCAGAAATCGTGGTGCGCTGCCTGCAGGAGGAGGGCGTCGAATACGTGTTCGGCTATCCCGGCGGCGCGGTGCTGTTCATCTACGACGAATTGTTCAAGCAGGACCGCGTCAAGCACGTCCTGGTGAGGCATGAGCAGGGCGCGGTGCACGCGGCTGACGGCTACGCGCGCTCCACCGACAAGGTCGGCGTCTCGCTGGTGACTTCCGGTCCGGGCGTCACCAACGCGGTCACCGGCATCGCCACTGCCTACATGGACTCGATCCCGCACGTCGTGATCACGGGCCAGGTGCCGACCCATGCCATCGGGCTGGACGCGTTCCAGGAATGCGACACGGTGGGCATCACGCGCCCCTGCGTGAAGCACAACTTCCTGGTGAAGGACGTGAAGGACATCGCCCTCACCATGAAAAAGGCGTTCTACATCGCGGCGACCGGCCGCCCCGGGCCGGTGGTGGTGGACATACCCAAGGACGTGACCAACGCCAAGGCGGAGTTCAATTACCCCGCGTCGATCGAGATGCGCTCCTACAACCCGGTCGTCAAGGGGCACCCCGGCCAGATCAAGAAGGCGATCCAGGCGCTGATGAAGGCCAAGCGCCCGATGATCTACACCGGCGGCGGCGTCGTCCTCGGCGGCGCCGCGGAGGAGCTCGCCCGCCTCGTGCGCCTGCTGGGTTTCCCTTGCACCAATACCCTGATGGGGCTCGGCGCGTTTCCGGCCACCGACCGCCAGTTCCTCGGCATGCTCGGCATGCACGGCACCTACGAGGCCAACATGGCGATGCAGCACTGCGACGTGCTGCTTGCAATCGGCGCGCGCTTCGACGACCGCGTGATCGGCAACCCCAAGCACTTCTTCGCAGAGCCGCGGACCATCATCCACGTCGACATCGACCCGTCCTCCATCTCCAAGCGCGTGAAGGTGGATATCCCCATCGTGGGCAACGTGCGCGATGTGTTGAGGGACTTGATCCGCCATCTCGACGCGGCGAAGGAGCAGCCCGACCGGGAGGCGCTGAAGACTTGGTGGACGCAGATCGAGCTGTGGCGCTCGCGCGACTGCCTGAAGTACGACCGCGCGAGCGCGATCATCAAGCCGCAGTACGTGATCGAGAAGCTCTACGAGGTCACGAAGGGCGAGGCATTCGTCACTTCCGACGTCGGCCAGCACCAGATGTGGGCGGCGCAGTTCTACAAATTCGACAAGCCGCGGCGCTGGATCAACTCCGGCGGCCTTGGCACCATGGGCTTTGGCCTCCCCGCGGCGATGGGCGTGCAGCTCGCGCACCCCGGCGCGGCGGTTGCCTGCGTCACGGGCGAGGCGAGCGTGCAGATGTGCATCCAGGAGCTCTCGACCTGCAAGCAGTACCGGCTTCCGATCAAGGTCGTGAACCTGAACAACAAGTACATGGGGATGGTGCGGCAGTGGCAGGAGTTCTTCCACGGCAACCGCTATGCCGAGTCCTACATGGATGCGCTGCCGGATTTCGTGAAGCTCGCGGAATCCTACGGTCACACCGGCATGAAGATCGAGAAGCCGGCGGACGTGGAGCCGGCACTCAAGGAGGCGTTCGCGCGCAAGGACGAGCTCGTATTCATGGATTTCATCACCGACCAGACCGAGAACGTGTTCCCGATGGTGCCCGGCGGCAAGGGGCTGTCGGAAATGATCCTGGTATGAGGCACATCATCTCCGTGCTGCTCGAGAACGAGGCCGGCGCGCTGTCGCGCGTGGCGGGTCTCTTTTCCGCGCGCGGCTACAACATCGAGTCGCTCACGGTCGCGCCGACCGAGGACTCGACGCTTTCCCGCATGACCGTGGTCACGGTCGGCTCCGACGAGGTGATCGAGCAGATCACCAAGCAGTTGAACAAGCTGATCGACGTCGTCAAGGTCATCGACCTCTCGGACGGCGATCACATCGAGCGCGAGCTGATGCTGGTCAAGGTGCGGGCGGTGGGCAAGGACCGCGAGGAGATGAAGCGCATGGCGGACATCTTCCGCGGCCGCATCATCGATGTGACGGACAAGGATTACACCATCGAGCTGACCGGCACCGGCTCCAAGCTCGATGCGTTCCTGAAGGCCCTCGACCGCGGCGCGATCCTGGAAACGGTGCGCACCGGCGCCTCCGGCATCGGCCGCGGCGAGCGCGTGTTGAGAGTCTAGGGGGCGGGTCACGCTGACCGCCGCCCGCCGCACATTTTTCCACAAGAGAAGACAATGAAGATCTACTACGATAAAGACGCCGACCTGTCGCTCATCAAGCGCAAGCACGTGGCCATCATCGGCTACGGCTCGCAAGGACACGCCCACGCCAACAACCTGCGGGACTCCGGCGTCAAGGTGAGCGTGGGTGTGCGCAAGGGCGGGTCCTCCTGGGCCAAGGCAAAGAACGCCGGCCTGCCGGTAAAAAGCGTCGGGGACGCGGCAAAGGGGGCGGACATCATCATGATTCTCCTGCCCGACGAGCATCACGCCCGCGTTTACCATGACGAGATCGAGCCCAACATCAAGAAGGGCGCGACGCTCGCGTTCGCCCACGGCTTCAACATCCACTTCAAGCAGATCGAGCCGCGTGCCGATCTCGATGTCATTATGATCGCGCCGAAGGGACCCGGCCACCTGGTGCGCTCGACCTACACCCAGGGCGGCGGCGTGCCCTCGCTGATCGCGGTCTATCAGGATCCGAGCAAGAAGGCGCGCGATGTCGCGCTGTCCTATGCCGCGGCGATCGGCGCCGCGCGCGCGGGAGTGATCGAGACCACCTTCCGCGAGGAATGCGAGACCGACCTCTTCGGCGAGCAGGTCGTGCTGTGCGGCGGTCTCACGGCGCTGATCCAGGCCGGCTACGACACGCTGGTGGAAGCCGGCTACGCCCCGGAGATGGCGTACTTCGAGTGCCTGCACGAAGTGAAGCTCATCGTCGACCTCATCTACGAGGGCGGCATCGCCAACATGCGCTACTCGGTGTCCAATACCGCCGAGTACGGCGACTTCACGCGCGGGCCGCGTATCATCAGCGAGCAGGTGCGCGCCGAGATGAAGAAGATCCTGCACGAGATCCAGACCGGCCAGTTCGCCAAGGAGTTCATTCTCGAAAACCAGGCCAACGCGCCGACGATGAAGGCGATGCGGCGCATGGCGGCGAGCCATTCGGTCGAAGTCGTGGGCGCGCGACTGCGCGACATGATGCCCTGGATCAAGAAGAACCGGCTGGTGGATCAGTCCAAGAATTAGGATTGAGTCGCCAGGATTGAGGATTGAGCCAAGCATGAGTACACGCGATAACACGCGGGAGCAACTCGATCCTCAATCCTCGATCCTCGGTCCTGCGCGCTACCCGCACCCGATCATCGCGCGCGAGGGCTGGCCGTTCATCGCCGCGTCCGTGGCGGTCGCGACACTCGCACACGGGTGGGGCGGCTGGGCGTGGGCGGCGGTTCCGTGGCTCGTCGTCGCCTTCATGGTGCAATTCTTCCGCGACCCGCCGCGCGCGGTGCCGCAGGACGCGAAAGCGGTGCTGTCGCCGGCCGACGGCAGGATCGTCGCGGTCGAGCGCGCGCGCGATCCCTATCTCGAGCGCGACGCCCTCAAGATGAGCGTGTTCATGAACGTGTTCAACGCCCATTCCAACCGCAGCCCGGTGGACGGCGAGGTGCGCAACGCCTGGCACCATCCGGGCAGGTTCTTCAACGCGGAACTCTCGAAATCGTCCCTGGAGAACGAGCGCCACGCGCTGTGGATCCGGACCACCGGCGGCGCCGACGTCACCTGCGTGCAGATCGCCGGGCTGATCGCGCGCCGCATCCTGTGCTACGCCGTCCCCGGGCAGCGCCTTACGCGCGGCGAGCGCTACGGCTTCATCCGCTTCGGATCGCGCCTCGACGTCTATCTGCCGCCGGATTCCCGTCCGGTCGCGGCCGTGGGCGACAAGGTCTACGCCACGGCCAGCCTGCTGGCGTTGCTGCCGTGATCCCGGAAGCGCGCGAGCACAAGCTCCTCATCAAGTCGCGCTTTGCGCGGCGCGGCATCTACTGGCTGCCCAACCTGTTCACGACGATCGCGCTCTTCGCGGGCTTCTACGCGATCGTGCAGGCGATGAGCGGCCGCTTCGAGCAGGCCGCGATGGCGATCTTCGTCGCGATGGTGTTCGACGCGCTCGACGGGCGGGTCGCACGCCTGACGCGGACCCAGAGCGCGTTCGGGGCCGAATACGACAGCCTTTCCGACATGGTGTCGTTCGGTGTCGCGCCCGCGCTGGTCGTCTACGTGTGGGCGTTGAAGGATTTTGCCGGCATGCAGACGGTGGCGTGGCTTGGGCCGTGGCTGACCACCAAGTTGGGCTGGATCGCCGCGTTCATCTACTGCGCTTGCGCCGCGTTGCGACTGGCGCGCTTCAACACCACGCTCGACATTGCGGACAAGCGCTTCTTCCAGGGCTTGCCGAGCCCCGCCGCGGCATGCGTTGTCGCGGGGCTGGTGTGGGCGTTGAACGAGTACCAGATCGAGGGCCGCGACGTGACCTGGCTTGCATGGGCGCTCACGATGGCCGCCGGCCTCACCATGGTGAGCAACCTCAAGTTCTACAGCGGCAAGGACATCAACCTGAGGAAGAGCGTGTCCTTCTCGGTGGTGGTCGGCATCACCTTCGGGCTGGTGGCCCTGTTCATGGTTTCCAGCACCCTGCCGGAGATGCTGTTTCTCCTGGCCGTGGGCTACGGGCTCTCGGGTTACGTGATCTGGGTCTATGAGATGGTGAAGGGCAGGGGGCCGGGGCGGACACCGCCGGCACCCCCGGCGGGCGCATGAGTTGCGCCGGGCGCGCAAAGCCGCTATATTCCCGCGCCATGCATCGCACTCTGCAGGTCTTCGAGCTTCACCTCCGCGCCGGCCTCGCGCTGGCCGGCCTGCTGCTGCGCCCCTAAGGCGCACACACCTCATTCCCACAATCTGATGTTGGTCCGGCGCGGTGAAAACCGTGGCGGGAAATCCATCAATTACGCGCTGCCGGCGCCTCTAGCGTGTCGGCAGCGGCAGCAAGCACTGGAGACAGACATGGCCAAAGAGAAGCTCATCATTTTCGACACGACGATGCGCGACGGCGAGCAGAGCCCGGGCGCCTCGATGACCAAGGAGGAGAAGCTGCGCATCGCGCGCCAGCTCGAGCGCATGCGCGTCGACGTGATCGAGGCGGGATTCCCCGCCGCGAGCGACGGCGATTTCGACGCCGTGCGCGCGGTCGCCTCCATCGTCAAGGCGAGCACGGTGTGCGGCCTCGCCCGCGCCAACGAGTCCGACATCCGGCGCTGCGGCGAGGCGGTCCGGGCGGCGGCGCAGCCGCGCGTGCATACCTTCATTGCGACCTCCCCCATCCACATGGAAAAGAAGCTGCGCATGGAGCCCTCGCAGGTGATCGAGCGGGCGGTACGGGCGGTCAAGTGGGCGCGCGAGTACACCGACAACGTGGAGTTCTCGCCGGAGGATGCCGGCCGCTCCGATATCGACTTTCTCTGCCGAATTCTTGAGCGGGTGATCAAGGCCGGCGCCACCACCATCAACGTTCCGGACACGGTTGGCTACACCCTGCCGGAGCACTTTGGAAGGCTGATCCGGGAGTTGCGCGAGCGCGTCCCCAACTCCGACAAGGTCGTGTGGTCGGTGCACTGCCACAACGACCTGGGGCTGGCGGTCGCCAATTCGCTCGCGGCGGTGCTCAACGGCGCGCGCCAGGTCGAATGCACGATCAATGGCCTGGGCGAGCGCGCCGGCAACGCGGCGCTGGAGGAAATCGTGATGGCGGTGCGCACGCGCCAGGACATGTTCCCGTGCGAGACCGGCATCGACACGACGCAGATCGTCCCCGCGAGCCGGCTGGTCGCCGGCATCACCGGCTTCCCGGTGCAGCCCAACAAGGCGATCGTCGGGGCGAACGCGTTCGCGCACGAGGCCGGCATCCACCAGGACGGCGTGCTCAAGAGCCGCGACACCTACGAGATCATGCGCGCGCAGGACGTCGGCTGGCACGCCAACAAGCTGGTGCTGGGCAAGCACAGCGGGCGCAACGCCTTCAAGGCACGGCTGACCGAGCTCGGCATCGTGGTCGAGTCGGAAGAAGCGCTCAATGCCGCGTTCAAGCGCTTCAAGGACCTGGCCGACAGGAAGCACGAGATCTTCGACGAAGACCTGCAGGCGCTGATCAGCGAGGAGGCGAGCGACCACCTCGAGAGCGAGCACTTCCACCTGGTGTCGCTCACCGCCCATTCCGAAACCGGCGAGTCGCCCTACGCGAAGATCGTCATCACCGAGAACGGTCGCGAGCGCAGGGCCGAGGCCCGGGGCAGCGGCCCGGTGGACGCCTCGTTCAAGGCGATCGAATCGATCGCCGGGAGCAAGGCCGAGCTCCTGCTCTACTCGGTCAACAACATCACCACCGGAACCGACGCGCAGGGCGAAGTGACCGTGCGGCTCGCGCAGGGCGGGCGCATCGTCAACGGCCAGGGTGCGGACACCGACATCGTCGTCGCCTCGGCCAAGGCCTACATCAACGCGCTCAACAAGCTGCACTCGAAGCTGGAGCGGCTCAATCCGCAACTCTGATCGGGTGACGGGTGACGCGCGATGAGTGACGAGTGAGGGGTGGCGATGGCGAAGTGGCTGATCACGCTCGGCATCGTCCTCATCGTGCTGGGCCTCGCCTGGCCGCTGCTCGTGAAGCTCGGCCTGGGGAGCCTGCCCGGGGACATCCGCTACGAGCGCAAGGGCTACAGCTTCCATTTTCCGGTCACGACCAGCATCCTGGTCTCGCTCGCGATCACGCTCATCCTGTGGATCTTCCGCCGCTAAGGCGCCGTCATCGGGCGAGCCGCAGCGCGACGTCGGCCAGCCGGCGACCCAGGGCCAGGCAGAGCTTCCTCTCGTGCTCGGTGATGGCGAGCTCGCCGGCCGCTCCCGCGTGATGGCTCGCCCCGTAGGGGGTGCCGCCGCCACGGGTCGCGAACAGTTCGGGCTCCGTGTAGGGAAGGCCGACGATGACCATGCCGTGATGCAATAGCGGCAGCATCATCGAGAGCAGAGTCGATTCCTGGCCGCCGTGCAGGCTGGCGGTCGAAGTGAAGAGCGCCGCAGGCTTGCCGGCGAGCGCGCCCCTCAGCCACAGCTCGCCGGTGGAATCCCAGAAATACTTCAGCGGGGCCGCCATGTTGCCGAAACGGGTCGGCGATCCCAGCGCGATCCCGATGCATTCCTCGAGGTCCTTCTGCTCCGCGTACGGCGCGCCGGAGACCGGCACCACCGGGCCCGAGTCGCCGGCTGCTGCGATGACCCGCGGCACGGTGCGCACGCGCGCCGCGCATCCCGCCGTGCCTTCGATGCCGCGCGCAACGAGCTGCGCCATCTCCTTCACCGCGCCGGTGTGGCTGTAGTAGAGAACGAGAATGTCCTTCATGGCGTCAGAGTATTATGAGCCTATCTCAATAATAGGCGCGTGATGCGTTGTGGCCAGGACGGGATGGATGGGAGGCGCACGGCGCGGGCCATATGTCGATATGGTCAAGCTGGGCAACAACGCAGACGCCCGTCCTGGCCGCAACCCGAAGGGACGGGGCGATCTGGGCGCATCTTGTTGTCGGTAGCCCTTGCAATATCCACATATTGCTGCGGGCTATCCTCCTAAACTTGCATCCCACATCGCCTCCGTCGCACACGTGCCTATTATTGAGATAGGCTCAATAAATCCCGCCTCGCGCGCAGACTGCACCGTGTCGAAAGCCTGGAAGACCCCGCCGCTCACCGCGCTCGTGCTCCTCGCATGGCGGCGCTTCCGCGAGGAGCGCTGCCCGCAGATCGCCTCCAGCCTAACCTTCACCGCGCTGCTCGCGATCGTGCCGATCCTCACCGTGGCGCTGACGCTGATCTCGGCGTTCCCGGTGTTCCGCGACATGATGCAGAACGTCGAGCGTTTCCTGGTGCGTTACATGCTTCCGGAGTCGGCCGCGATGGTCGCCGGCTACTCGGAGCAATTCGCCGAAAACGCAGCGCGCATCACCACGCTCGGCATCGCCTTCGTGTTCGTCATGACGATCATCGTGCTGCTGACGATCGACCGCGCGTTCAACCAGATCTGGCGCGTGCCGCGCCCGCGCAGCACTACGCAGCGCGTCCTGATTTACTGGGCGCTGCTCACGGTAGGTCCGCCGCTCGTCGGGGCGAGCCTGTCAGTCACCTACTGGCTGGTCGGAAAATCGCTCGGGCTGGTGCGGGGCATGCCGATTGCGGCGGAGGTGATGCTCGATGTAGTGCCGCTCCTCCTTACCGCGACCGCCTTTACGCTGGCCTACATCACGATTCCCAACCGGCGCGTGCTGGTGCGCGACGCCCTCACCGGCGGCTTGCTCGCGGCGATTGCATTCGAGGCCATGAAGCGCGGCTTCGCGTTCTACATCACCCAGTTTCCGACCTACAAACTGGTTTATGGCGCCTTTGCCGGCGTCCCGATCTTCCTGCTGTGGATTTATCTGTCGTGGCTGGTCGTGCTGATCGGCGCAGTCACGGCCGCGGTGATGCCCGAGTGGCGCGAGCGCACCGGGCGGGGGTGAGGCTCAGGCGCGGGGCTCGCGCCCGACACCGACACCGTGCTGTGCGTGGCGTAATGCCAGTCGCGTTCCCACGCGCGCACCACGAGGTTGGGATACTCCGCCCGGCCAAGGCTGCCGTTGTAGCGCCCGAGCGCGCGGTAGAGGTCGCCTTTTTCCTGGTCGAGATAGTGGCGCAGGATGACGCAGCCAAAGCGCAGGTTGGTGCGCAGGTGGAACAGGTTGTCGTCGCTGCGGCCGATCAGCTGGGTCCAGAACGGCATCACCTGCATGTAGCCCATTGCCCCGGCGCGCGACACCGCGTACTTGCGGAAGTTGCTCTCGACCTGGATCACGCCCAGCACGAGCTGCGGGTCGAGGCCCGCGCGCTTTGCTTCGTAGTGCACCGAGACCAGGAATTCCTCGCGCCGCAGGCGATCGGTGATGCGGGACGCGAGGCGCTTCGACATTGCGGTCAACCAGCGCCGCGCTTCCGCCTCGTCATTGAACGCGAGGAAAGGCGTGGCTTCGTCGGAAATCGACCGGTACAGCGCGGACCGCACGCTTGCCGAGAGGGGCTCATAGGCCTGCGAGCCGGCGCAAGCGATCCCGGGCATCGCCAGTGCGAGTGCCCACCCCAGTCTGCAAGAAGCACGAACTAGACCGCGCACACGATTGATTTTACGGATTTAACGGCATCCTGCAAGGGCAGAAGTTGCGCCTTCGGGTCGCGCCGCCCCTGGTATTCCACCTGGCCGGCCTTGAGCCCCCGCTCCCCGACGACCAGCCGATGCGGGACACCGATCAGTTCCATGTCCGCAAACGCGACGCCGGGGCGCTCGTCGCGGTCGTCGAGCAGCACGTCGATGCCGGCCGCGGCGAGATCGCGGTAGAGGCTTTCGGCGGCCGCGCGCACCTGCGCGTTCTTGCCCGCGCCGATCGGCACCAGGGCGAGCTCGAAGGGGGCCATCGCGCGCGGAAAGATGATGCCGCGCTCGTCGTGATTCTGCTCGATCGCGGCCGCGACGATGCGCGAGACGCCGATGCCGTAGCAGCCCATTTCCATGATGCGGGATCGGCCCGTTTCATCGAGGAAAGTGAGATTGAGCGACCGGGAGTACTTGTCGCGCAGCTGGAACACGTGGCCGACCTCGATACCGCGCAGGATCTCGAGGCGGCCCCTGCCGTCGGGGCTCGGGTCTCCCGCCACGACGTTGTGGATATCGGCGACCTCCGGCTCCGGGAAGTCGCGGCCGATGTTGACGCCGGTGTAGTGGTGGTCGTCCTGGTTCGCCCCGATGGCGAAATCGGACATCGCGGCGACGGTGCGGTCGGCGATGACGACGCCCTTGAAGCCGACCGGGCCGAGCGAGCCCGGGCCCGCGCCGAACGCGGCACGGATACTTTCGCCGGACGAAAATGTGATGGGCTTCTTAACCTGCGGGAGCTTCGCGGCCTTGCTCAGATTCAGCTCATGGTCGCCGCGCAGGAGCAGCAGGACCGGGCGGCCCTCGGCGCCTTCGAGCACCACCGCCTTGACGGCGCGCTCGGGAGCGACGCCGAGAAACGCGGAGAGCTCGGCGATCGTGCGCACCCCCGGTGTCGGCACCCGCGCGAGCGCGGCGGCGGCCTTACCGCGCGGTGCCGCGGGGGAAAGCGCCTCGGCGAGCTCCACATTCGCGGCATACTCGGAGGCGGGACAGTACGCTATCGCGTCCTCGCCGGAATCCGCGAGCACGTGGAACTCATGAGAGGCGGTGCCGCCGATCGAGCCGGTGTCGGCCGCCACCGCGCGGAACCTCAAGCCGAGGCGCGTGAAGATGCGCGAGTAGCAGTCGACCATCGCGCGATAGGTCTGCTCGAGGCTCTCCGGGTCGGCGTGGAAGGAATATGCGTCCTTCATCAGGAACTCGCGGGCGCGCATGACGCCGAAGCGCGGCCGGATTTCGTCGCGGAACTTGGTCTGGATCTGGTAGAGATTGAGGGGCAGCTGGCGGTAGCTCTTCACTTCCTGGCGCACGATGTCGCTGACCACCTCCTCGTGGGTGGGGCCGATGCAGAAATCGCGCTGGTGCCGGTCCTTCAGGCGCAGCAGCTCCGGCCCGAACTGATCCCACCGTCCCGATTCCTGCCACAGCTCGGCGGGTTGCACCGCGGGCATCACGAGCTCGATCGCGCCGGACGCGTTCATTTCCTCGCGCACGATGTTCTCCACCTTGCGCAGCACGCGCAGCCCGAGCGGCATCCAGGTGTAAATGCCGCGCGCGAGCTGCCGGATCAATCCCGCGCGCAGCATCAGCCGGTGGCTCACCACTTCGGCCTCGGCCGGCGTTTCCTTGAGCGTCGAGAGGAAGATCTGCGAGACGCGCATGATTGTCGCGGAATAGCGAAAGCCGCTATTCTACCGAACGCGGCTCGCTCAAATACATCGGCATGAACTTCTTCGCGCGCTGGCGACTCCGCAAATCTGCCCGTGGCGCCGACTCCGTGTACGTGACCGAGCGGTTCGGGGTGCGCTCGCTGCATATCGGCAGCGACACCATCCAGAGCTCGATGCGCCTCGCGCGCCCCAACGATCTCGAGCTCGCCTACACCCGCAGCATGATGGCGTTCCTGCTGTTCATCCCGCCGCCGCGGCGCGTGCTGATGGTCGGACTCGGCGGCGGCTCGCTCGCGAAATTCGTCTATCACCGGCTGCCGGGCGCGGTGACCGAGGTGCTGGAGGTGAATCCGCAGGTGGTGTCGATCGCGCGCCGGCTCTTCGAGCTGCCCGCCGCCGACGCGCGCCTCACCGTGCGGGTGTGCGACGCGGCGCAGTTCATCGCCGCGGACGGCGGTGGCTTCGATACGATTCTGGTCGACGGCTACGACGGTGAGGCGCAGGTTGCGGAGCTCGCGACGAAGGAGTTCTATGGCAACTGCCGGCGGCGGCTCGAGCGCGGCGGGGTGCTGGTCGTGAATCTGTGGGGGTCCGACCGCCGGTTCGACGACAACGTCGCGCGCATCGAAAGCGCATTTCCCTCCGCCACGCTGTGCCTGCCGGCAGACAAGCCCGGCAACGTCATCGTATTTGCGTTCCGCGACCCGCCGGCGGCCCTGCGGTGGGATGAGCTCACCCGGAAGGCTCGCGAGCTCGAGTCGCCCTACGGCCTCGAGTTCAGCCGGTTCGTGGGCAGCCTGCGGCGCATGAACCGTTGCGATGCCGAGCGACTCCATATTGCTGAGAGCGCGTGATTCGCTGCGCGCTGCGTGCGGAGGTTTCGCTTGCGTCCAAACTGTGGAAAAATCGTGCCGAAGAGCGGCTTCAGGGGATTTCCATGATCGACCGCGACGGTTATCGCCCGAACGTTGGCATTATCCTATGTAACTGGAAGAACGAGGTTTTCTGGGGCAAGAGGGTCCGGGAGCACGCCTGGCAGTTCCCTCAGGGCGGGATCAAGCCGGGTGAGTCGCCGGAAGCGGCCATGTATCGCGAGCTCCAGGAGGAAGTCGGGCTCGCGCCACAGCATGTCTGGCTGCTCGGGCGCACGCGCGACTGGCTGCGCTATGAAGTGCCGGATCGCTGGCTGCGGCGAGAGTGGCGCGGCCATTATCGCGGCCAGAAGCAGATCTGGTTCCTGCTTCGGCTCGTCGGGCGCGACTGCGACGTGCGCCTGCGCGCCTCGAGCAAGCCCGAGTTCGACGCCTGGCGCTGGAGCGAATACTGGATGCCGATGGAGGCCGTGATCGAGTTCAAGCGCGAGGTTTACCAGAGGGCGTTGCAGGAACTGGCGCCCTATCTCACTCGCCGCCGGCGCGGCGGCGCCCGCGCGCGGCGGCCGGTGCGTTCGGAGGCGGCCGGCGCGCCGGAGTCACAGTAAATCTGAATCCGGGTATTCCTCGCGCTTCTCCGAGATCGAGGCGCTCGTCAGACACGCGCACGCATGAGCCCCACTTTTCACTATTGACAACAGGGGATTGGGCCTTTTATACTCGGTTCACAGATTAGACTAATTCTAATCCCATTTCATCCGGTAGAAGTGAGTCCGCACTTATCATTTTAAGTATCTGTTTTTAAGGAGATTATAATGCAACTCAAGGGTTCCAAGACGCACCAGAATCTAAAAGACGCGTTCGCGGGCGAGTCGCAAGCCAACCGACGCTACCTCTACTTCGCCGCGAAGGCCGATGTTGAGGGTCAGAACGACATCTCGGCCGTCTTCCGTTCCACTGCAGAGGGCGAGACCGGCCACGCCCACGGTCACCTCGAGTATCTCGAGGCCTGTGGGGACCCGGCGACCAACCTGCCCATCGGCAAGACGCGCGACAACCTGAAGGCGGCGATTGCGGGCGAGACCCACGAGTACACCGACATGTACCCCGGCATGGCCAAGGCGGCACGTACCGAGGGCTTCGGTGAGATCGCGGACTGGTTCGAAACGCTGGCCAAGGCGGAGCGTTCGCACGCCAACCGCTTCCAGAAGGCGCTCGACGGGCTGGCCGACTGACCGCTTGAGTGGCGGACCCGGAGAGGAGTGAGGCGAGAAACCTCGCTCCTCTTTCATTTCGCGCACCGCACGTCACCTCCCACTTGTTCTTCTCGCACCTCACCCTCCCATGACCCTGCGCGAAGGAAGCCTCGAAGCCCCCACGCGGCACCCGCTCGACTGGAAATCCGCGGATTTCTACGACGGGGCGAAGCTCGACAAGGAACTCGAGCGCGTCTTCGATATCTGCCATGGTTGCCGCCGCTGCGTGAATCTGTGCACGGCGTTCCCGACGCTGTTCGATCTGGTGGACGCGAGCCCGACCCTGGAGGTCGACGGAGTGAGCAAGGCCGACTACGGCAAGGTCGTCGACCAGTGCTACCTGTGCGACATGTGTTACATGACCAAGTGTCCCTACGTGCCGCCCCATGCGTGGAACGTGGACTTCCCGCACCTCATGCTGCGCGCCAAGGCGGTGCGGTTTCGCAAGGCCGGCGCGACGTTCCGCGACAAGCTGCTGACCAGCACCGATGCGCTCGGCCGGCTCGCTACCATACCGGTCGTGGTGCAGTTCGTGAATGCGGCGAACAAGACCGGGATGGTGCGCGGCCTCATGGAGAAGACGTTGGGCGTGCACCGGGACCGCATCCTGCCCGAGTACGCCCGCGAGCGGTTCCGGGCCGGCGCGCGCGCCAGCGCCGCATTCCCGGTACGCGACGGCCGAAACACGCCGGGCAAGGTCGCCGTGTTCTCCACCTGCTACGTGAACTACAACGAGCCCGGCATCGGGCACGATTTGCTCAAGGTGCTCGCGCACAATGAAGTGCCGGCAGTGCTCGCCGAGAAGGAAGCCTGCTGCGGCATGCCCAAGCTGGAGCTGGGCGATCTCGAAGCCGTGGCGCGCTGCAAGGAGGCCAACATCCCGGTGCTCGCGCGCCTCGCCCGGGCGGGCCACGCGATCCTGACGCCGGTGCCGTCGTGCACCCTGATGTTCAAGCAGGAGCTGCCGCTGATGTTTCCGGGCGACGCCGACGTGAAGGCGGTGGCAGAAGCGATGTTCGACCCCTTCGAGTACCTGGTGCTGCGGCACAAGGACGGGTTGCTCAAGACCGATTTCAAGCGGCCGCTGGGCAAGGTGTCTTATCACGTGCCGTGCCACCTGCGTGTGCAGAACATGGGCCAGAAGACGCGCGAGCTGCTCGAGATGATCCCCGATACCCGGGTCACCACCGTGGAGCGCTGCGCCGGCCACGACGGGACCTGGGGTGTCAAGGCGGAGTACTTCGAGAACTCGATGAAGATCGGCCGCCCCGTGTTCCGCCAGATCGCGGAACCGGGACCGGATTACGTGAGCTCCGATTGCGCCATCGCTGGCCGCCACATCCTGCAGGGAATGGGTGAGGCGAAAGCGCAGAAGCAGCATCCGCTCACGCTGATCCGCATGGCCTACGGACTTTAGAGACGAGAGAAGAATCCATGCCTCAAATCACCCGCGACAGCCTGATGACGCTGGAAGCCTATGCCAAGGCGCGCCCCCAGTTCCGCGCCAGGGTGATGGCCCACAAGAAGAACCGCATGCTGGAGTTGGGCGGCCACCTGACGCTCGTTTTCGAGGACGAGCTGACGATCCGCTATCAGATCCAGGAGATGCTGCGCGCCGAGCGCATGTACGAGGAGGCGGGCATCCAGGATGAGCTCCATGCCTACAATCCCCTCGTTCCCGACGGCGCCAACTGGAAGGTGACGCTCATGATCGAGTATCCCGATGTCGAGGACCGCCGCCGCATGCTCGCCCGGCTGATCGGGATCGAAGACCGGGTTTGGGTGCAGGTCGGCGGCCAGCCCCGGGTCTACGCCATTGCCGATGAAGACCTCGAGCGCGACACCGCGGAGAAGACCTCGGCCGTGCATTTCCTGCGCTTTGAGCTCGAACCCGCCATGGTGGATGCCCTGAAGAAGGGCGCGCAGCTTGCGGTCGGGGTCGACCACCCCGAGTACAGCCACACTATCGGCGCCGTCGACCCCGCCATGCGCGCCTCGCTCGTCAACGATCTCGCCAGCTGACCCTGCGTACCCCGGGGATTCGACCCCGCCGGGGGGTGTGCTATTCTCGCCGGGCATATGCAAAGCTCCCGGATACTGGCAAGCATCGGGCGGCGCATCGAGCAAAGCGGCCTGCCGCTTGCCGTGCGGCTCTGGGACGGCGCGATGACGGGCGCGCCGCACCCCCAGGTGACAATAACGGTGCGGCACCCGCTGGCGCTCACCGCACTCGGGCGTCCCACTGCCGGCGGGCTGGCGGCGCGCTACGTCGAGCAGCAGATCGACATCGACGGGCCGATCCGGGATGTGGTCGGACTGGGCACAGCGCTTTCGGGAGCATCGGTGGACGCACCTGCGGCCCCGGTGCGGCGGCTCGCAAGCTGGGCGCGGCACACGCGGCTGTTCGACAGCAAATCGATCCGCAGCCATTACGACGTCAGCGACGATTTCTTCGGCCTCTGGCTCGACCGCCGGCGGGTCTATTCCTGCGCCTATTACCGCCGGGCCGACGATACGCTGGAGATCGCGCAGGAGCAGAAGCTCGATCACATCTGCCGCAAGCTGCGGCTCGCGGCGGGCGAGCGCTTCCTCGACATCGGCTGCGGCTGGGGTTCCCTGGTCATGTGGGCGGCCGAGCATTATGGCGTGGAGGCGGTCGGCGTCACACTGAGCCGCAACCAGCACGACTATGCGCGCGCCCGGATCCGGGAGCTGGGGCTGGAGACCCGCTGCAAAGTGCGCCTGCTCGATTACCGCGACGTGCCCGAGACGCGGGCGTTCGACAAGATCGCGAGCATCGGCATGTTCGAGCACGTCGGGCGCGACAACCTGGTGGCGTACTTCGGCAAGATCGCGCGGCTGTTGCGGCCGGGCGGGCTGCTGCTCAATCACGGCATCACCCACAACGTCCCGGGACAGCGCGAGCTGGGCAGCGACATCGGTGAATTCATCGACCGCTACGTGTTCCCGGGCGGGGAACTCACCCACATCTCCGGCGTCCTGGAGACGCTTTCGACGCAGGGCCTCGAGAGCTGGGACGTGGAAAGCCTGCGGCCGCACTACGCGAAGACGCTGTGGCACTGGGTGGAGCGGCTGGAGGCGAACCGCGCCGCGGCAATCGCGGCGGTGGGCGAGAAGCTCTACCGCATCTGGCGCATCTACATGGCGGGCTCGGCGCTCGGATTCGAGCGCGGCTGGATGTCGATCTACCAGGTACTGGCAGGCAAACCCCTTCCCGGCGGTGCGCTCGAGCTGCCGGAGACGCGCGAGTACATTTACGAGCGGTAGGGGAAGCGGTCTCTTGCAGCGTCGCGTCCGGGTGAGCGCTGGCGCCCTGATCGTTGTCGCTACGCTGGCCGCGTCCGTCAGTCCCGTGCTCGGCCAGTGGCGCGAGTGGGACTCCGATTTCGACGAAGGCAGCAAACCCTGGAAGGAGATCGAGAGCCGGATTCCTTCCTATCCCCGAGCGAGCGACTTGATCCGCTTCGACGTCGGCAACGCCAGCCCGCACCGGTTTCACGTCGACGCCCGCTCGGTGTCAATCGGCGAGGACCGCGTCGTGCGCTACACGCTGGTGGTGATGGCGGCCGGGAGCGCGCGGAACGTGACCTTCGAGGGCATACGCTGCGATGCGCGCGAGCAGAAGTACTACGCGGTGGGACACCCGGACGGCAGCTGGGTGCGGTCGCGCAACCCCCAGTGGCGCCGCGTCGAGCCCGCGGACATCAACGCCCACCACTACGTGCTGGCCAATTACTACCTTTGCTCGAGCTGGGTCCCGGTCGCGAGCGTGACGCAGATCGTCGAACGGCTCAAATCCGGGCCCCCCGTCAACCCTGCCGGGGGATAAGCACACCACGACTACAGCAACACCAGATTGTCGCGGTGTATGAGTTCCGGCTCGTCGACGTAGCCAAGCCTCGCCTCGATCTCGCTCGAGGGCGCGCGCAGGATGCGGCGCGTCTCCGCCGAGCTGTAATTGACGAGCCCGCGCGCGACTTCGCGCCGCGAGGGATCGAGGCAGCTGACCGCCTCGCCGCGCTCGAACTCGCCCGTGACCTCGAATACGCCGATCGGCAGCAGGCTCTTGCCCTGCACGGTGAGCGCTTTCACGGCGCCGGCATCGAGGACGAGACTACCGCGCACCTGCAGCTGGTCGGCGAGCCACTGCTTGCGTGCCGCGAGCGTCGCGCGCTCTGCCGTCAGCTGAGTGCCAATGCGCTCCCCGCGCGCGAGGCGCGGCAACACTTCGCTCTCGCGCCCGGAGGCGATGACAGTGTGCGCGCCGCTGCGCGCCGCGCGCTTGGCGGCGAGCACCTTGGTCAGCATTCCACCGAGCGCGATGGCGCTGCCGGAGTCGCCGGCCATCGCTTCGAGGGCGGGGTCGCCCGCGCGTGCCTCAGTGATCAGTGTCGCCGTGCCGCCGCGCCGGGGATCCCGGTCGTAGAGGCCCTCCTGGTCGGTGAGGATGATGAGCGCGTCGGCCTCGATCAGGTTCGTGACCATCGCCGCCAGGGTATCGTTGTCCCCGAACCGGATCTCGTCGGATGCGACCGTGTCGTTCTCGTTGATGATCGGGATCACCCCGAGCCCGAGCAGCGTGCGCAGCGTGGAGCGGGCGTTGAGGTAGCGCTTGCGGTCGGCGAGATCCTCGTGCGTGAGTAGGATCTGCGAGGTGAGGAGGTCGTGCTGGCGGAAGCACGACTCGTAGACCTGAATCAGGCCCATCTGGCCGACCGCGGCCGCGGCCTGCAGCTCGTGCAGAGCGTGCGGGCGGCGTTTCCAGCCGAGCCGCTGCATGCCCGCCGCGACCGCGCCGCTCGACACCAGCACGGCCTCGCGGCCCATGCGCTTCAACTCGGCGATCTGCGCGGCCCAGCGCGTCAACGCCTCGAGATCGAGCCCGCGGCCCTCGTTCGTGACGAGGCTCGAGCCGACCTTGATCACGATGCGGTGCGCATTTTCCAGGACCGATGACATGACTAGCGGGATTCAGGATTGGGGAGTCAGGGGCTGGGTCCTGCGCCGCGCTTTCGCCGTACTCCGACCCCGGGACCCGGCATCCTGCTCCAGGTGCTTCATCACGGCGAACACGAGCTCGCGGCAGCCCTCACCGGTGAGCGCGGAAATGATAAAGCTTTTGCCGCGCCAGTGAAAATTCCGGAGGAATCGACGGACCGCGCGGTCGCGATCACCGGCGGGAAGCCGGTCGATCTTGTTCAGCACCAGCCAGCGCGGCTTGCGGTACAGCGTTTCGTCGTACTTCTGCAGCTCCTGCGTGATCGCTCTCGCCTCGCGCGCGGGGTCGGTGCCCGCGTCGAGCGGCGCGATGTCCACGAGGTGCAGGAGCAATCGCGTGCGCGCGAGGTGGCGCAGAAACTGGTGCCCGAGCCCCGCGCCCTCGGCCGCGCCCTCGATCAGGCCGGGAATATCGGCCAGCACGAAGCTGCGGTTGACGTCCGCGCGCACCACGCCGAGTGACGGTGCGAGCGTCGTGAATGGATAATCGGCGACCTTGGGACGCGCGGCGGACACGGCGCGGATCAGGGTGGACTTGCCGGCGTTCGGCATACCGAGGAGTCCCACGTCGGCGAGGAGCCTCAGTTCGAGCTTCAAGCGCCGTCGCTCGCCCGCGGTACCGCGCGTGAACTGGCGCGGGCCGCGATTCACGCTCGACTTGAAATGCAGGTTGCCGAGCCCGCCGGCACCGCCCTGCGCGAGGAGCGCGCGCGCGCTGTCGCGGTCGAGGTCGGCGACCGTCTCTCCGGACTCCAAGTCGGTGAAGACGGTGCCCACCGGCACGCGCAACACGACGTCCGACGCCGATTTTCCGTACTGATCCGAGCCGCGACCGTTCTCGCCGTCGCGGGCGCGATGGATGCGCGCGTAGCGGTAGTCGATCAGCGTGTTGAGATTGCGGTCAGCGACCGCATGGACGCTGCCGCCGCGTCCGCCGTCGCCGCCGTCGGGGCCGCCGCGCGGGATGTACTTTTCGCGCCGAAAACTGGCCACACCATCTCCGCCTTTTCCGGCGTGGACCTCGATGATGGCTTCGTCAACGAACTTCATAAACAAAAAAGCCCTGTCGCTTGACAGGGCTTGCGGTGGGCGTCGGCCGGGGCTAGGCGGGGACGATGCTCACCGTGGTGCGGCTATCCGGCCCCTTCTGGGCGAACAGAACGCGCCCGGTCACCCTGGCGAACAGCGTATGGTCGCGGCCGACGCCGACGTTCGGACCGGGGTGCACCTGCGTGCCGCGCTGGCGCACGATGATCGCGCCGGCGTTCACCTGCTCGCCGCCGTAGCGCTTGACGCCCAGGCGCTTCGACTGGGAGTCGCGGCCGTTGCGCGAGCTGCCGCCTGCCTTCTTGTGTGCCATAGCGTGTTCCCGAATCCTGTAATTGGACTGGAGTAGGGGTGTATGAGGGGAGTATCCCCTCGCCTCTCAATTTCCTGTTCCTAGACTGAAGTCGGGGTGTATGAGGGGAGTATCCCCTCGTTCCTCTTCCTACGCGATACCCAAGATCTCGATCTCGGTGTAATTCTGGCGGTGGCCCTGGCTCCTGCGGTAATGCTTGCGGCGGTTCAGCTTGAAGATGCGCACCTTCTCGCCGCGACCGTGCTTCAGCACCTTGGCGTTGACCCGGGCCCCCGCCACGAGTGGCGCGCCCATCCTGATCGCGTCGCCGTCGGCCACCAGCAGCACCTGGTCGAGCACGATCTCCTGTCCGACCGCTCCGGCGATCCGCTCGATCTTCAACTTCTCGCCGGCGCTCACCCGATACTGCTTGCCGCCGGTCTGGATCACCGCGTACATGAAACGACCCGTCCGATCTGGGAAAGCCGCGCATTCTACAAAAAGCGCGCCGCTTAGTCAAAGCGACGCGGGAGCGTGGACGCCGCGCTGTGGACGGGCGCGACGCGGTTTCTTTGCTGGTATCATCCCCCCCTCTTTTCGAAGGCTCCAAGACGGTGACACTGGAAGCGATACGCGGCTTCGTCGAATCGGACCTGCACGCCGTGGACGCGGTGATCCGCGCCCGCCTCGATTCGGAGGTGCTGCTGATCCGCCAGGTGGCCGAATACATCGTGGGCGGCGGCGGCAAGCGGCTGCGCCCGCTGCTGCTGCTGCTCTCGGCCGGCGCGTTCGGCGCCCGCGGGCGCCACTGCCACGAGCTCGCCGCGGTGGTGGAGTTCATCCATACCGCGACGCTGCTGCACGATGATGTCGTGGACGAGTCCGATCTCAGGCGCGGGCGGTCCACCGCCAATTCGCTCTTCGGCAATTCCGCCGCGGTGCTGGTGGGCGATTTTGTCTATTCACGCGCGTTCCAGATGATGGTGGGGGTGAACGACATGCGCGTGCTGCAGGTGCTGGCCGACGCGACCAACGTGATCGCCGAGGGCGAGGTGATGCAGCTCATGAACTGCCGCAACCCCGACGTCAAGGAGAACGAATATCTCGGCGTGATCCGCTGCAAGACGGCAAAGCTGTTCGAGGCCGCCACGCGGCTGGGTGCGATCCTGGGCGGCGCGCCGCGCGACCAGGAAGACGCCGTCGCCGACTACGGCATGCGCCTGGGCACGGCGTTTCAGCTGATCGACGACGTGCTCGATTATTCCGGCGAGCAGGCGGTGATCGGCAAGAACGTGGGCGACGATCTCGCGGAAGGCAAGCCCACGCTTCCTCTGATCTACGCCATCCAGCGCGGCACGGCCGAGCAGGCGCGGCTGGTGCGGCGCGCGATCGAGCACGGCGGGCGGGATGAGCTCGCCGCCGTCATCGACGCGATCCGCTCAAGCGGCGCGCTGGATTATGCCCGCGCGCAGGCGCAGCGCGAGGCGCACGCTGCGGGCGCTTCGCTCGCAGCGCTGCCGCATTCAAGGCAGCGCGATTATTTGCTACAATTGGCCGACTTCGCGGTGACGCGGAGTTACTAGCTGGCGGCGTTCCGCGGTCAGCTTTCAGCAACTGCCCGATGCGCGGCCCGGCCGCGTGTTTTTTTCTTGGGGGCCGCTGGCTGATGGCTGACCGCGGGTTGCTTTCAGTCGGGGTGTAGCGCAGCCTGGTAGCGCACTGCGTTCGGGACGCAGGTGTCGGAGGTTCAAATCCTCTCACCCCGACCATTCTTTTCCGCCTCCGGTTCGCGATCGAATGGAGCCGTGACGCACGTGGAGTCGTGACGGCCTGGCTCGACGCTCGCCGGAGGTTAGGGCACACTAATCTGCAGTTCGCGAATGGAGAACCGAGGCCGGTGACCGGAATCCGCACGCACAGCCGATTGTGGGCGGGCGGAACGCTCCCGCGCACCTGCGGAGTCTGAATTGGCGAAGATCCTCCTGCTCGTTCTCGGCCTGCTGCTCGTCTACTGGATCCTGAAGGACTACCGCCGCCGAGTCGGTCGCAACAACAGCGCGGCGCCCCCCGCGGGCGGAGAAAACATGGTGCAGTGCACGCGCTGCGGCGTCCACCTGCCGCGCAGCGAGAGCGTTTCCATACAGGGCCGCATCTACTGCTCGCCGGAACACCAGCGGGCGGGTGAGAAGGAGCGCCACTCCGGATGAGCCAGGCTGGAGACCGGCAGGCGGTGTGGTGGGAGGCGCCGGGCGCGCCCTATCCCGGCGCGCATTCCGAGCAGTTCTGGCGCTCGTTGTTCTATTTCAACGTCTACCGTCTGCTCGTCGCGCTGCTCCTGCTGCTCTCCGTCGCGATCTGGGGCTCCAACCTCTGGTTCGGCTCCCGCGACCTGACGCTGTTCGTCGCGACCGACCTTGCGTATGTCGTATTCAGCATCGCCTGCTTCGTGCTGATCAGCGCGCGCCGGCAATTCGACGTGCAGCTCACGCTGCAGGTCGCCGCCGACGTCGTCTTCATCGTGCTCCTTATCTACGCGAGCAGCGGCATCTCGAGCGGCCTGGGCCTGCTCCTGCTCACGACGCTCGCCGGCGCAGGCCTCATCAGTCGCGGACGCCTGACCCTGTTCTTCGCCGCGCTTGCTGCCATCGGCGTGCTGCTCGAGCACACCTACGAGACGTTGAAGCTCGACGCCTCCGATTCCCAGTACGTGCAGGCCGGGCTGCTCTCGGGTGCGTTCTTCGCGATCGCGTGGCTCGCGCATGCGCTCGCCAAGTACACAGTCGCGAGCGAGCAGCTCGCCGCCAAGCGCGAGATCGACCTTGCCAACATGGAGCAGGTCAATCAGCTCGTGATCCGTGACATGCCGGACGGCGTGCTGGTGGTGGATGGGCGCGGCACGATCCGCCAGTACAACGCGCAGGCCGAGCGCCTCCTCGGTCCGCTGCCGGCCGGCGGCGAAGCCGTGCTGTCGGAGTACGCGCCGCCGCTCGCGGCCCAGTATGACCAATGGCGCCGCCATGCGGGCGTGGACAGCGGCGCCGGCATGCCCTACAGCCGGAGCGAGAACGCACGCTTCGTGCCGATCGGCGGCAATCGCGAGCTCGGGGCCGTGATCTTCATCGAGGATCAGACCCGCGTGCAGGCCCAGGCACGCCAGTTGAAGCTTGCCGCGCTGGGGCGGCTGACGGCCAACATCGCGCACGAGATCCGCAATCCCCTCGGCGCGATCAGCCATGCAGCCCAGCTGCTGCGGGAGGAGCCCGGCATGGGCGACACCGCAGCGCGCCTGATCAGCATCATCAACGAGAACAGCGCGCGGCTCGATCGCGTGGTGAACGACGTCCAGCGCCTGAACCGGGGTGAGCGCGCCCACCGCGAGCGCTTCCGGATGGCCGATTTCCTGACCAGTTTCGTCGAGCAGTTCTCGCAGACCGAGAAAATCGGCCCCGGCGTGCTCCGCATCGATCGGGCCGCGGATCCGGACGTTCTCTTCGACCGCAGCCATTTGAACCAGGTGATGTGGAACCTGTGCCGCAATGCCCTGCGCCACAGCCGGCGCGGCCCCGGGAGCATCGTGATCCGGCTCGCGCTGGAGCGCTCGGGCAGTGTTGTAAGATTGGACGTGGTGGACGACGGCCCCGGCGTCGCCCCGGAAGCGCGCGCGCAGCTGTTCGAACCGTTCTTCACCACCGCCGCCGGCGGCACCGGGCTCGGGCTCTACATCGCGCGCGAGGTGTGCGAGGCGAATGGCGCAACGCTCGATTATGTCGAGACGCCGCACGGGGCGCAGTTTACCGTGCGGTGCTGGGCCGGCTAGGAGTGGGTGAGGTGAGCGCAAAGTCCCAGGTCCTCGTAATCGACGACGAAGCGGATATCCGCGAGCTGCTCGGCATGACGCTCGCGCGCATGGGGCTGGAGGCGCATTGCGCCGCCAGCACCTCCGAAGCCTACAAGCTGCTCGCCCAGAACAGCTACGACCTGTGCCTGACCGACATGCGCCTGCCCGATGGCGACGGGCTCACGGTCGTGGATTACGTCGCCAAGCACCACCCCAGCCTGCCGGTCGCGGTGATCACGGCCCACGGCAGCACCGAGAATGCGGTGGCCGCGCTCAAAGCCGGGGCTTTCGACTATCTCGCCAAGCCGGTCTCGCTCGACCAGTTGCGCACGCTCGTGCGCTCCGCCCTGAAGCTGCCGCGTCCCGTCCAGCGCCGCTCGCAAGAGGAGGACGCCGCGCCGGAGGCGCCGGGCGCGCCGCATTTAATCGGACGCTCGGCGCCGATGCAGGCTGTGCGCTCGATGATCGAGCGCCTGGGCCGCACCCAGGCGCCAATCCATATCAGCGGCGAGTCGGGCAGCGGCAAGGAGCTCGCCGCGCGCCTGGTCCACCAGCAGTGCCCGCGCAGCGACGGCCCGTTCGTCCCGGTCAATTGTGGCGCAATCCCCGAGAACCTGATGGAGAGCGAGTTTTTCGGCTACCGCAAGGGCGCGTTCACCGGCGCGGCTGCGGACCGCGAGGGTTTCTTCCAGGCCGCCGACGGCGGAACGCTGTTCCTCGACGAGGTCGCGGAACTGCCGGTGGCGATGCAGGTGAAGCTGCTGCGCGCCATCCAGGAGAAGAAGGTGCGCAGAGTCGGCGCCACCGCCGAGGAGAACGCGGACGTGCGCATCATCAGCGCCACCCATCGCAACCTCGCGGAGGAAGTCCAGGCGGGCAAGTTCCGGCAGGATCTCTTCTACCGCCTGAACGTGATCGAGCTGAGGATGCCCGCATTGCGCGAGATGCGTGAGGACATTCCGCTCCTGGCCCAGGCCATGCTTGGACGGCAGGCCGCCAGGGCGAAGGGCAGTATTCCGCGCCTGTCCGCCACCGCGCTGGAGCGGCTGTGCACCTACGACTTTCCCGGCAATGTGCGCGAGCTCGAAAACGTGCTGGAACGCGCGCTCGCGCTGACCACGGGGGGCGATATCCGCGCCGAGGATCTGCAGCTCGCGCCGACGCGTGTCGCGCCGGCGGACGCGGCCGCGGAGCGGACCGGCCTGCCCTTGCAGGAGCGGCTCGACACGGTGGAACGCAAGGCGATTCTCGACGCGCTCGGGCAGACGCATTACAACCGCACCGCCGCGGCGAAGCTCCTGGGGATCACGTTCCGTGCGCTGCGCTACCGCATGGAGCGGCTCGGCATCAACGAAGAGCTCGACTCCAAGGGCTAGAGCTTACGTCGCTCGAAGCAGCGCGGCCCGCCCGTGAAATTGCGTCTCGATGCTGAAGGCCGGATCACCGGTGCGCGATTCGTTGCGTCGCCCAACCGCGACGCGCGGCCGGCCGGCCGCGCGATCGATCTGCTCGTCATCCACCACATCAGTCTGCCGCCCGGGGAATTCGGCGGGCCGGGCATCGTCGAGCTTTTCACCAATCGCCTGGATCCCGCCGCGCATCCGTACTACTCGACGCTCGCGGGCATGAAGGTGTCCGCTCATTTCCTGGTCTGCCGCGACGGAGCGCTCTGGCAGTTCGTGCCGTGCGCGGAGCGTGCCTGGCATGCGGGCGAGTCGAGCTGGAAGGGCCGCGCGCGGTGCAACGATTTCTCCATCGGCATCGAGCTCGAGGGCACGGGGGAGGCGCCGTTCACCGCTGCGCAGTACCGGCAGCTTGCCCGCTTGACCCGCGTGCTCAAGGCGCGCTACCCGATCCGCGACATCGTCGGCCACAGCGACATCGCCCCGGGGCGGAAGTCCGATCCCGGACCCCGCTTCGACTGGACGCGCTACCGTGCCCTGCTGAAGGTCCGGCCCAGGGCCGCAAAGGCGCCCAGGAAATCGAAGCGGCGGTCCGCGCCCAGGAGAAAGTAGGGCGCCTGTCCGAGTCACCACGGTGCCCGTCTCAATAGCGATTCCCGCGCGTTGAACGGCGAGTCCTCCGACCGTTCGAACGCGCGGAGTTAAACCGGCGATTAGGGCACGGGAGCCGCGGCTCCCGTATCCCTAGGCGTCCGGCTTTAACGCTAGTTATCCACAACGCCCCGATCCGCCGACCCCCGTATTTCCTGCCTGAGCGGTCCGCTGCTCAATTTATGAGCAGATTTGCCCTATTTTTCATCACCTTGGCGTACATTTTTCCAGTAAAAACGAGCATTTAACAAAAAAGTCATGAACTCTATTGCTTTTGCAAAATCAGGCTACTAGAATTTGTTCAAAACTCGGCTTGGACCACAATATATAGTGGTTGTTGGCCTGTTTAACGGCTTGGGAGCGGGGGAGGTGCCCACCTCTTGGGTCAAAAAACCTAATACTCAAGGAGTTACGGCATGCAGCTGGTCTCTGAAGGGGTACTTGCCACCCCTGTCGCGAATCCCGAACTGAATGAGGCTCTCGCCGCGGAGGAGGCGCGCTACGCCCAATACAAGGTGATTCGGCGCAACGGCTCGGTCGTGGGCTTCGAGCCGTCCAAGATCTCGATCGCGATGACCAAGGCGTTCATCGCCGTGAACGGCGGCCAGGGGGCGGCCTCGGCGCGCGTGCGCGAGCAGGTGGCGGCGCTCACCCAGAATGCCGTGGCGGCACTCATCCGCCGCCAGCCTTCGGGCGGAACTTTCCACATCGAGGACATCCAGGACCAGGTCGAGCTTGCGCTCATGCGCGCGGGCGAGCACAACGTCGCGCGCGCTTACGTGCTCTACCGCGAGAAGCGCGCCAAGGAACGCGCGCGGGAGCGCGAGGCGCAGGGCGAGGCGAAACGCGCGCAGCCCGTGGCGTTGAACGTGAGGGAGGGCGGGCGCGTGCAGCCGCTCGACTTCGAGCGCATCACCGCACTGGTGCGCGAGGCGTGCGAGGGGCTCGGGCGCGAAGTGACCGCCGAGCCGGTACTCGCAGCGATGCGGCGCGACCTCTACGACGGCGTGCCGATGGAGGAGGTGCGCAAGTCGCTGATTCTCGCCGCGCGCGCGCTGATCGAGCAGGACCCGGGCTACAGCTACGTCACGGCGCGCCTGCTGCTGCATTCGCTGCGGCTGGAGACCCTCGGCACGGAGGTGACGCAGGCGGAGATGCCCGCGCGCTACGCCGACTATTTGCCGGAGTTCGTGCGGCAGGGCATCGAGGCCGAACTGCTCGATGAGCGCCTCGCCCGCTACGATCTCAAGTGCCTCGGCGCGGCGCTCGACGCGAGCCGCGATCTCAAGTTCACCTACCTGGGGCTCCAGATCCTCTACGACCGGTATTTCCTGCACGTGCGCGGGCGCCGCATCGAGCTGCCGCAGATCTTCTACATGCGGGTCGCGATGGGCCTTGCGCTGAACGAGCCCGAGGACCAGCGCGAGGCGCGGGCGATCGAGTTCTACAACGTGCTGTCCTCGTTCGATTTCATGAGCTCGACGCCGACGCTCTTCAATTCCGGCACGCGCCGCTCCCAGCTCGCGAGCTGCTATCTCACGACGGTCTCCGACGATCTCGACGGCATCTACGAGGCGATCAAGGAGAACGCGCTCCTGCAGAAATTCGCCGGCGGCCTCGGCAACGACTGGACTCCGGTGCGGGCGCTGGGCTCCCACATCAAGGGCACGAACGGCAAGAGCCAGGGCGTGGTGCCCTTCCTCAAGGTCGTGAACGACACCGCCGTCGCCGTCAACCAGGGCGGCAAGCGGAAAGGGGCGGTGTGCTCCTATCTCGAGACCTGGCACCTCGACATCGAGGAGTTTCTGGAGCTGCGCAAGAACACCGGCGACGATCGCCGCCGCACCCACGACATGAATACCGCGAACTGGGTGCCGGATCTCTTCATGAAGCGCGTGATGGAAAACGGCGACTGGACGCTGTTTTCGCCGTCCGACGTGCCGGACCTGCACGACAGGTTCGGCCGCGCGTTCGAGAAGGCCTATCTCGAGTATGAAGAACGCGCGACGCGCGGTGAGATCAAGCCATACAAGCGCGTCCCCGCGGTGCACCTGTGGCGCAAGATGCTCACGATGCTGTTCGAGACCGGGCATCCGTGGTTGACGTTCAAGGATCCCTGCAACCTGCGCTCGCCGCAGCAGCACGTGGGCGTCGTGCACAGCTCCAATCTCTGCACCGAGATCACGCTCAACACCGGCCCGGACGAGATCGCGGTATGCAATCTCGGCTCGGTCAACGTGCCGGCGCACCTCGACCTCTCCACCGGGCGCATGGACATGGAGAAGCTCGCCCGCACGGTCGGCACGGCAATGCGCATGCTCGACAACGTGATCGATCTCAATTTCTATTCGGTCAACAAGGCGCGCAACTCCAACTTCAAGCACCGGCCGGTGGGCATCGGCATCATGGGCTTCCAGGACTGCCTGCACATGCTGCGGATCCCTTACGGCTCGCAGGCGGCGGTGGAGTTCGCCGATCGCTCGATGGAGGCAATTGCCTGGAGCGCCTACCGCGCCTCCACCGACCTGGCGGAAGAGCGCGGGCCCTACTCGACCTTCAAGGGCTCGCTGTGGGACCGCGGCATCCTGCCGCCCGATACGCTGAGGCTCCTCACGGAAGAGCGCGGCGGCTACGTCGAGTGCGACCTGTCCGCGACACTGGACTGGGCGGGCCTGAGGAGGCGCATCCAGCAAGTGGGCATGCGCAACTCCAACTGCATCGCGATCGCGCCCACTGCGACGATCGCGAATATCACGGGGCTTTCGCAGTGCATCGAGCCCACCTACCAAAACCTCTACGTCAAGTCGAACCTGTCGGGCGAGTTCACGGTGGTGAACGAGTTTCTGGTGCGGGACCTGAAGCAGCTCAATCTGTGGGACGAGGTGATGATCGCCGACCTCAAATACTTCGACGGCTCGCTCGCGAAGATCGACCGCATCCCGCCGGAGATCCGCACGCTCTACGCCACCGCGTTCGAGATCGAGCCAAAGTGGCTGGTCGAGTGCGCGGCGCGCCGCCAGAAGTGGATCGACCAGTCGCAATCGTTGAACATCTATATGGCGGGCGCCTCGGGCAAGCGGCTCGACGACACCTACAAGCTCGCGTGGATCCGGGGGCTGAAGACCACCTACTACCTGCGCACGCTGGGCGCGACCTCAGCCGAGAAATCCACAGTCTCGACCGGGCAGTTGAACGCAGTGCGTTCGGACGGCGAGCTCGCGTCGGCGGAGCCGAAGTTCTGCAAGGTCGACGATCCCAACTGCGAATCCTGCCAATGAATCAGGATCCAGGATTGAGGACAAGGGGTAAGGGGAACTGAAGATGCTGCCATTCGGAGAACAACCGGCGCTCGCCGGAGCCGCCGGGCTCGAACCGCAGGCACGAGCGCCCCTGCCGCGGCCGGCGCCAGGCGAGTCCACGCTGCGGCGCGTCAACGTCGCCGACAAGCGCGTCATCAACGGCCAGACCGACGTCAACCAGCTGGTGCCGTTCAAGTACAAGTGGGCCTGGGAGAAGTACCTCTCCGCGTGCGCCAACCACTGGATGCCTCAGGAAATCCAGATGAGCCGCGATATCGCTCTATGGAAGGACCCGAACGGGCTGACCGAAGACGAGCGGCGCATCGTCAAGCGCAACCTGGGCTTCTTCGTCACGGCAGATTCGCTCGCGGCGAACAACATCGTGCTCGGGACCTACCGCCACATAACCGCGCCCGAGTGCCGGCAGTACCTGCTGCGGCAAGCGTTCGAGGAGGCGATCCACACCCACGCCTACCAGTACATCGTGGAGAGCCTTCAGCTCGATGACGGCGAAATCTTCAACGCCTACCACGAGATTCCCTCGATCCGCGACAAGGACGAGTTTCTGATCCCGTTCATCGACACGCTGACCGACCCCTCGTTCCGGACCGGCACGCCGGAAGCCGACCAGAAGCTGCTGAAGAGCCTGATCGTGTTCGCGTGCCTGATGGAGGGTCTCTTCTTCTACGTCGGTTTCACGCAGATCCTCTCCCTCGGGCGGCAGAACAAGATGACGGGCTCGGCCGAGCAATACCAGTACATCCTGCGCGACGAATCCATGCACTGCAATTTCGGCATCGATCTCATCAACACGATCAAGATGGAAAACCCGCACCTGTGGACGCCGGAGTTCCGCGACGAGCTGCGCGACATCTTCACGAAGGGCGTCGAGCTCGAGTTCCGCTACGCGGAGGACACCATGCCGCGCGGCGTGCTGGGGCTGAATTCGGCGATGTTCAAGGAATACCTGCGCTACATCGCCAACCGGCGCTGCCAGCAGATCGGCCTCGAGCCCATGTACGAGGGCGCCGGCAATCCGTTCCCGTGGATGGCGGAGATGATCGATCTCAAGAAGGAGCGCAATTTCTTCGAGACGCGCGTCATCGAGTACCAGACGGGCGGGGCCTTGAGCTGGGACTGACGCGGCAAAGGAGGTTACCGGAAGAGGGACGTTGCTCATCAACCAACTGGAGGTGCTGTGGGTTCCAGCCTGCTGAACCGGCGTTACCGCAGACGTAGACAGAGCATGATGCACACCATCACCGAGTGCCGAGCAGAGGGCAATTACACCCTGTGGCTCCGTTTCGACGACGGGCTGGAGGGCAGCGTGGACCTGGGCGCGCTGGTGCTCACAGAGTCGTATCTCGCGATCTCCGACGCCGAGACCTTCGCGCGCGTCGCCATCGACCCGATTTCGAACGCGGTGACCTGGGCGGGCGGCATCAAGCTCGACCCGGAGATGCTCTACCGGGACCTCGAGAGCAAGACCCACGCGGCCCGCCACTGAGGGCCCAACGCCGCCGCGCGGAGCAACCGACTGGAGGTGCGTATGGCGAGAGCGAAGAGGCGTGCCGGAAGGAAGGCGGCGGCAAAGAAGAAGCCCGCGCGGCGCGGCGCGAAGCGAGCCGTGGCCAGGCGCAAACCGGCAGCGCGCAAGCCCGCCGCGCCGGCGCCGGCAACCCCGGCGGCGCCCCGCCCCGTGGTCATAACCGGCGCCTGGCCGTTCCCGATGGGCAACAAGCCCTAGCACGACCGGGCGCCATCGCGCCCCGTTGATCTAGCGCAACACCTTTCGCCGCCGGCCCCCCTAGCATGGGACGGAGACGGGGCGCCTGGCCCCCGGAGACAGGACGGAGATACCCATGAGAGCACAATGGATGGTCGCGCTGGCTGTTGTTGCCAGCTCAGCATGGTACGTCACCGCGCAGGCCGCATCCCCTGAGATCGTCGTCCGTTCCGCAAAGGGTGAATTCAAGGAGGTCAAGGAGCGGGTGCTGCACGCGATCGAGAACCGGGGGCTCGTGCTCAACTACACCGCCCGCATCGGCGCCATGCTCGAGCGTACCGGAAAGGACATCGGGGCCGCCCGCCGGATCTATGGCGACGCCGAGCTGCTCGAATTCTGCAGCGCACGCGTCTCGCGCGACACCATGGAAGCCGACCCGCGCAATATCGTGTACTGCCCGTATTCGATCGCGATCTATACGCTGCCCAAGGAGAAGGGGAGGGTCTACGTCGCCTACCGGCGCATGGACGCGTCCGGCTCCGGTCAGTCGGCCAAGTCGCTCGCCGCGGTGGACAAGCTCCTCGCCGGCATCGTGGCCGAAGCGCTCAAGTGATGGAGCGCAAGCGCGTCAACGCGTCCAGCATCCGCTCGGTCGGCTACGACTCGGGAAGGCAGCTCCTGGAGGTGGAGTTCACCAGCGGCTCGATCGTGCAGTACTCCGGAGTCTCGCCGGAAGTTCACCTTCGTTTCGTGAACGCACCTTCTCCCGGTAGTTTTTTCCAGGACCAGATCGACGAGCACTTCGCATCGAAGCGCATTCGATAGGCCGCTACCGGGAACCGTCGGCTAAGTCTTTTTCCACAACTCCGCAACGGCGGCGACCGCGGTGTCCACGTCCGGCGCCGAGATGTGGCGGTGGGTGACGAAGCGCAGCACGTGGATGTCCGCCGGCGCGACCAGCACCCCCTTCGCCTTCAGGTCCGCCGACCACTGCGCGGCTCGGCGGCCGCTCTTCCTCACATCCACTCGCACGAGATTGGTTTCCACGTCCCTCGGGTTGCACAGGCTGGCATCGACGCGGTGAAAGCCTTCGGCGAGACGCTTGGCGGTCTGGTGGTCCTCGCTGAGGCGGTTCACCATCGTTTCCAGCGCGACGATGGCGGCAGCCGCCAGCGGGCCCGCCTGGCGCAGGTTGCCGCCCACCATGCGGCGATAGGCACGCGCCCGCTCCATGAACTCGGCGGTTCCGCACAGGATCGAGCCCACCGGCGCCGACAGGCCCTTCGATACGCAGAAGCAGACCGAATCGGAGTGCTGGGCAACGTCCTTTGCGGTCGCGCCGAGCGCGTGCGCGGCGTTGAAGATGCGCGCCCCGTCGAGATGCACCGGGATGCCCTTCTCGCGCGCGAGTCCGTGGACCGCCTGCATGTGCGCGAGTGGCAACACCGCACCGCCGGCGCGATTGTGGGTGTTCTCCATCCAGACGAGCGCTGTGCCCATGTGGAAACGGGTGACCGGGCGGATCATCTCGCGCAGGGCGTCGACGTTCATCGCGCCGCGCTTTCCGGGGACACCGCGGTAGAAGAGGCCGGCCACGCCGGCAATGCCGCCGAATTCGGCGTTCAGCGTGTGCGAGCCCTCTTCCAGCAGCACTTCGCCCCCGCGCTGCCCGTGCGCGAGCATTGCGACGAGGTTCGCCATCGTACCGCTCGGCATGAACGCGCCGGCTTCCTTGCCGGTGCGGCCGGCGGCGAGTGCCTCGAGCTTTCGTACCGTCTCGTCACCGTCGCGCGAGTCATCGCCGAACGTTGCCTCGCGCATGGATTCGAGCATCGCCTCGGTGGGGCGCGTGACGGTATCGCTCCGAAGATCGACCATGCTAAGAGTCCCTAACACAATGAAACACGCGTGCGTTGCGAGCCAAAATCGGTGATGACGCGAAGGACGGCGCAGGGCATATTGAACATATGGCCAAGCCGGCCGACAAAGTCAGCGCCGATTTTGGCCGCA